>Ga0207428_10000279_pt1 | contig 68820 bp, 54 predicted proteins | sample RhiMethybrSRZTD1_FD_187600 | JGI IMG/M metagenome (GOLD analysis project Ga0207428, IMG submission 187600) | Populus rhizosphere microbial communities from Tennessee, USA - Rhizosphere MetaG P. TD hybrid SRZTD1 (SPAdes) (version 3) | ecosystem: Host-associated > Plants > Roots > Rhizosphere >... | reverse complement strand
CGCCGCGACGCACCGTCGGCATCACCTTGTCGATCGGGGCGATCACCTCCACCGGAGGGGACAGGATCGTCGGGGCCGTGCCGAAGCTCCCGGATTCCTCGCCCTGCGCGAACGTGCTCGCGAGCTGAGGCTCGCCGCCGCGGGCGCTGGATTGGCCCGGGCTCACGGCCTCACTCGCCGGCGCCGCCTCCGCGACACGGGCGAGCCCGAAGACGTCCACCGAGACCTGGCCGTCGCGCAGGAAGTCCTGCGTGACCTTGAGCTGCTCGGCGTCGCCGTTCACGAAGGGCAGCGCGGTGTTGGCGGCGGGGAAGCGATGGGAGTGGATCTTCCCGTCGCGCGCGGCCGGGTCCTTGGCCGCCACCAGCGGCATGTGGCAGTCCGCGCACTTCTGGGGCTTGGCGGGGTAGTAGAACGACCGCGCGCCCTCGCCGGAGACTCCGGAGGCCTGCCAGTTGTCGTATTCGTTGAGCCCGCGGAACCAGCGGTAACTGTTGACGGGAACGTCGAGGTGGACCTTGTGGCACGAGGAGCAGAACTGCGCGGTCTGCTCGCGGTGGAAGCTCTTGATGAACGTGCGCCGGTGCGGCTCCGGGTCCGTATAAAGAAGATAGTCGTGCACCTTCGAGAGGACGGGGTTCTCGCTGGCGGCGAGGTCGTGCAGGGGCGGGTACTCGATCTTGAAGTCCCCCTGGCCCATCGTGCTTCCCACGTGCACGATCGAGTGGCACGACGTGCAGCTCAGGCCCGCCTGCGCTTCCGGGGTGTGGATCTGCTCCTTGATCGGCCGGTCGAAGCGTCCGTTGAAGAAGACGGCGTGGTCGTGGCAGCCCGCGCACCATTTCGAGGGCCGCGTGCCCACGACGTCCTGCATGTATTCGATGGACTTCCGGTACCACTGGTTGTTGAAGGACGAGAAGTGGTGGGCAGACCCGGACCACTGCTTGTAGATCTCCTCGTGACAGCGGGCGCAGGTCTGGCTGGTCATGAAGAAGTTCGACGGGATGGTGCCGTCGACGTTGGTGTTGGCGGACGAGGGGAAGAAGGGAGACTTGGGTCCGGCCCCTTCGCCATCCATCGTCTCCGGGGGCAGGGCCGGGTTCGCGATGCGGTAGCGCTGCGGCGCTTCCCGGCGGTCCTTCACGACCAGGATCCCGGTGGCGAGCAGGATCGCGCCGAAGAGGGACAGGCCGGCGGCCATGCTCGCCGTCTCTCCCGTCCGTCCGCGACGGACCACCGTCGCGAGCATCCAGCCCAGGACGAGCACCGATCCGATCACCGCGGTCGCGATGTGCAGACGGAGCAGCCAGGCGTTCGCCCGCGTTGCGCCGACGATCGCGAGCGCCACGCCGGCCACGGCCGCGATGGCCAGCACCGGGGCCGCGAGGGCCAGCGTCCGCGGCCATCCGCGCCATAGGCGAATCTCGCGCGCGGCCAGCAGTGCGAGCGCCACGCCGAGCACGAGGTGGAGCGCGACGTTCGCGAAGTACAGCAAAGACGCCTCGGCCCACGCGGCCAGGTAGGCGCTGTTGGCGAGCAGGAGGAGGAAAAGAGCGGGGATCCTCTTCACGGGCGAACGTTGATCCTGTGGCGAAGCCGGGGGCCGTGTCAAATTCGTGGGATACACGGCCCGGCCGAAGCAATCGCCGCGCCAGCGTGCGTGCGAGGCGCGGGCGCGCGCCCATGCGTCTTATCAGCGACTTGCCGCCGCCGACGCGGAGCGCGAGGGCGGCCGGCGCGTTGGATTCATGCATCCAGCCGCGTAGTCCCTATGCGTGTGCCCCCGGACCTTCCCGACGACGGTCCCTCGTGAGACGATGCCGCGCTCGGCATTCGAGGCGCGGCGCGACCAGGGCGCGCGGGGAGGATCGATGGCAGTGTGGACGCGTGCGGTGGTGTCGATGGCGGCCGGGATGGCGATGGCGCTTGCGGCCGACGTGGGGGCGGTGAGTGCCCAGCCGGCGCCCGCGGCGGCGCACGACCTGATGCCCGCGCCGGCCGGGTTCGAGCGGCAGGCGGGACAACTCGTGGTCGACGCGCGGTTCACTCTCGGCTCCACCGGCACCGCCGATCCGCGGATCGATGCCGCGCTCTTGCGCGCCCGCCAGCGCCTCGCCTCCCTGGGTGTGACCCTGTCGCCCCGCGCGGCCGGGGCCAAGGCCACGCTGGTGGTGGAGGCCACGGGAGCAGGGAAGGCGATCCAGGAGGTCGGCGAAGACGAGTCCTACGAGCTCATCGTCGATGCGAAGCAGGCGCGGATCACGGCCGCGAATCCCCTCGGCGTCCTGCGCGGGCTGGAGACGTTCCTGCAGCTCGCGCGCGCGGACGCCGGCCGCGTCGTCGTGCCCGCCGTCCGCATCTCCGACCGGCCCCGGTTTCCGTGGCGCGGTCTCATGCTCGACCCCTGCCGCCGCTGGGAGCCCATCGAGATGGTCAAGCGGACGCTCGACGGCATGGCCTCGGTCAAGCTCAACGTCCTGCACTGGCACCTCAGCGAGGACCAGGGCTTCCGCGTCGAGAGCAAGGTTTATCCGAAGCTGCACGGGCTCGGCTCGGACGGGAACTTCTATACCCAGGACCAGGTGCGCGAGGTCATCGCCTACGCGCGCGAGCGCGGCATCCGTGTCTTCCCCGAGTTCGACCTGCCCGGGCACGCGACGAGCTGGCTCGTCGGACATCCCGAGCTCGGGGTCGTGCCCGGGCCCTTCACGCTCGTCCGCGAGTGGGGCATCTTCGACAACGTGGTCGATCCCTCCCGGGAGGAGGTCTACACCTTCCTCGACCGCTTCTTCGGGGAGATGGCCGGGCTCTTTCCCGACGCCTACATGCACATCGGCGGCGACGAAGTCACGCCGCGGCAGTGGAACGCGAGCGTGCCCGTGCAGGACTTCATCTACCGCAACGACCTGGCCGGCGCCCACGGCATCCAGGCCCACTTCAACAAGCGCGTGAACGAGATCTTCACGCGCCACGGCAAGAAGATGATCGGCTGGGACGAGATCCAGAGCCCGGACCTGCCGAAGAACATCCTCATCCAGTCCTGGCGCGGCCCCAAGGCCCTGGCCGACAACGCGCGCAACGGTTACGACGGCATCCTTTCCAACGGCTATTACCTGGATCTCCTGTTCCCGGTGGCCGACCACTACCTCAACGATCCCGTCCCCGCGGACAGCACGCTCACCGCGGAAGAGCGCAAGCACATCCTGGGCGGCGAGGCCTGCATGTGGAGCGAATTCGTCTCCCCGGAGACGATCGACTCGCGCATCTGGCCGCGCATGGCCGCCATCGCGGAGCGGCTGTGGTCTCCGGGCGAGGTGCGCGACCTGCCCGACATGTACCGCCGCCTGGAGATCGAGAGCGTGCGCCTGGACGGCTTGGGCATGAAGCACCTGTCGAGCTACGAGCCCATGCTCGCGCGGCTCACGGGAGGCAAGCCCACGGCCTCGCTGCGGGTCCTCGCCGACCTCGTCACGCCGGTGAAGCAGTATCGGCGGGGCACGCTGCGCGTCTACACGTCGTCTTCCGTGCTCGACCGGCTGGTGGACACCGCGCGCCCGGACAGCGTGGCCATGCGGACCTTCCAGAACGAGCTGGACAAGTACCTGCTGAGCCCGCCCGACGCGCGCAACGACGCCGCCCTGCGCACGATCTTCACGACCTGGCGCGACAACCACGCCGTGCTCGAGCCCGTCCTGACCGCCTCGACGCTCGGGCAGGAGGCGCGCCCGCTCTCGCGTGACCTTGCGGCGCTGGGGACCGTCGGGCTGGAGGCGCTCGACGCGTTTCGCGGCGGCCGGCAGTCACCCGCGGACTGGACCGCCCGCGCCCGGGGCGTCGTCGAAGCCGCGGCGCCGGCCCGAGCCGAAGTCGAGCTGTTCCCGGTCCGCGGCATGGCCAAGCTGGTCCTCGCCGCCTCCCAACTCGATCAGCTCAAGTCGATGACCCCGGCCGACTGGAGCCGCCGGCTGGACGAGCAGCTCAAGGCCTCGATGGGGTCGCGCTCGGAGCACTGAGCAGGCGGCGGGCGAGGACGACCGCGCCCAGCGGCGGGTCCGCCACGGTCGCGACCGGCCCCAGCTCGCTCTTCACGTCGGCCAGCATCGTCTTGCGCAGGGCACCCCGGAGCATGAGGCCGCCGCCCAGCGCGACCGGCGGGCGGGTGAGGCGCAGGAGGCGGACGATCGTGTCGATGTGAAGGGCGAGATCGCGCGCGGCCTCCGCCACCACTTCCATCGCGGCCGCGTCGTTCCGGCCGGCGAGGTCCACCACCACCGTGGCCAGGCCCGCGATGTCCGCGGTGGTCGTGGCCGGGTCGTGCACGTGCCGGATCAGCGCGGTCGCGTCGGTGAGCTTCCAATGGCGGAGGATCGCCTTCAGGAGCGTCGGGGCCTCGCGGCGCTCGTCCGCGGCCTGGGTCGCGCGGCGCAGGGCGAGGCTGGCGATGTGGTAGCCGCTGCCCTCGTCTCCGAGCAGCGGTCCCCAGCCGCCGACGCGCGCGGATTTCCCTTCCGCCGTGCGACCGAGGCACACCGATCCCGTGCCGCTGATGAGGGCGACGCCCCAGCCCCCGGGCGTGCCCGCCGCGAGCACGAGCTCGGAGTCGTTGACCACTGCGAAGCGCGGCGCCAGGGCCTGCTCCTTCACCCACTGCGAGACCTGGGCCTCGTCCGCGGACGAGTCCACTCCGGACAGGCCGAGGCACGCGGCCGCGATCCCGGCGGAGCGCCAGCGCCCGCTGCCGGAGGAGGCGGCGGCCGCGGGTAGCGTGCCCCGCACCTGGGCCAGCGCGCCCTCGATCGCGGTGGCGATGGCCAGGACTCCCTTCTCGAAGCCGACGTTGTGGAGGTTGCTGCTGGGGCCGAGCCCGCGCGCGAGGACGGTGCCCTCGGCGTCGGCGATCAGGGCCTGGGTGTTCGTGCCGCCGCCGTCGACGGCCAGGAGGAATTGCGGCGCGCTCATGCGGCCGTGGGGCGGGGAGGGGGAGTCATGCCGCCGCTATTGTCGGCGGAGACGTGGTCGAGCGCGAGCGGCCAGAAAAACGGCTGCGGGCCCGAAGGCCCGCAGCCGGTGCGAAAGACGGTTGATCCGGGTGCTAGAAGCTCAGCTTGAGTCCCAGCTGAACGAGCCGCGGATCGCGGGCCGACGTGAGCTGCCCGAAGTTGCCGGGGGCGGTGGCGCTCACGATACGGGTCGCGGTGGCCGCGTTGCCGGTGTCGAAGACCACGTTCTCCGCGTTGTAGGCCAGGTTGATCTGGTCGCCGCGGAAGTTGACGTTGTTGAAGACGTTGAAGACCTCGACGCGCAGCTGCAGTTTCAGGCCCTTTCCGAGCTTGATGTTCTTGTAGAGAGAAGCATCGGCCGTGAAGATGCCCGGGCCGTCGCAGATGTTGCGGCCGGCGGTCCCGTTCGTCCCGATCACGTGCCCGTTGAGGGTGAACGCGGCCGGGTTCAGCCACTGCGTCTTGTTCGAGGAGTCGGCGAGGCAGGACACGCCCTCGACGCGGTCGGGCCGCTGGTTGGCGCCGCCGATGCCGGCGATCCCGCTGATGCCGGGGGCGCTGCCGGTGACGGTGACCGGGTATCCGGTGCCGGCCTGGACGATGGTCGTGAACTCCCAGTCGCCGAGGACGTTCTTCACGAAGCCCGACTTGCCGTCGAAGGTGGGGAACGCCCACACGAAGCTGCCGCTGAAGATGTGGGTGCGGTCCGTGCCGCCGCGCGCCCGGTCGAGCTCGGGATGCGTGCTGTCGGTGAACGCGTTGTTCTGGCTGAGCCCGGGGCCGTCGGCGTTGGCGATACCGGTGTCGGCGATGACCTTGGACCAGGTGTAGGCGAGCGAAAGAGACGAGTTGCCGCGGAAGCGGCTGTTCAGCGCGACCTGCAGGCCGTGATAGATCGAGCTGCGGTCGTGGGTCCAGAGAGCGACGTCGCCGTTGCCGATCCCTTCGATGCCGTTCAAGGGGCGATAGATCGCGCTGCCCGTCCGCGCGTAGTTCAGGCGGTTCTGCGGCAGGACCTCGTTGAGGTTGGTCTGGCCGACGAGGTCGCCGCCCTTGTTGCCGACGTAGGCGACCTCGAGGACCGTGTTGCGGATCAGCTCCTTCTGGACGGCGAGGTTCCACTGCCAGTTGTGCGAGTTCTTCGCCTCGAGCTCGAGCGCGTTGCTCGCGGCGCCGACGGAGTTCGCCGCCTCGCCCACGACCGCTCGCGTCGAGTCGAGTTGGCGCGTGACGGAGGCGGTACCCGAGAACGGGGGAGCCTGGCCGACGCCCAGGCCCGGGCTCACGCGCTCTCTCTGGTAGAAGAGGCCGAGGCCGCCGCGGACGGCCAGCTTGCCGTCACCGCTGACGTCCCAGGCCACGCCGAGGCGCGGCGCGACGTAGGCGAACTTGATCGGGACGAGCGACCGGTTCTCCGCGTCGGTCCCGCCCGGATACCCGAGGCCCGCGCAGGGGTTCGTCCCCGGGGGGTACTGCATACCGTTGCAGGGCGAGTTGCCGAGCGCGGGGTTCACGGAGGCCAGCACGAAGTTGCCCTGCTGGTCGTCCGCCATGTAGGGAGGCTCGAGGTGGCTGAAACGCACACCGAAGTCGGCCGTGACGCGCGGGCTCACCTTGTAGGAGTCCGCGACGTAGAGCTCGACGTCACGCCAGCGCTGCTGCACGCTCTTGTTGGTCCGGATCTCGGAGGTGTTCCACACCGTGTCGCGGAGCAGCCAGTTGCCGATCGTGTTCCCGGTGTTGACGTTGGGGACGTAGCCGTTCGGCCCGAGGACGCCGTTCGTGCCGTTGACCTGCACGGACTCCTGCGAGGTGTTGGCGGGCTCCTCGTTCTTCTTGTTGAAGCTGGCCAGGAATCCGGCCTTCACGAAGTGCTTGCCGAAGACGGCGGAGAAGTCGTCCTTGAGGACGTACAGGTCCTGGTTGTTGAGCCAGGGGGCCTGGTTCCAGAGGACGCCGCCGCCGTAGGGTCCGAGCGAGCCCCAGTTCGCCATCGGCTGTCCCGCGCCGCCCTGCTGCTTGACGCTGGCGGGGAAGAGGGTGGGGAGCGCGTTGGCCAGCGCCGTGGCCTCCGCCGGGTCCGTTCCGCCTCTCGTCACCTCGATCGTGTTGGCCGAATACGAGAAGGTGAGGGAGTTCGTCATCTTCGAGCCGATGTTCTGGTTGAGCTGGGTGACCAGCGACTTGCCGGGCTGGTTCCAGTTCGAGCCGACGGCCGGGAACGGATCGTCGCCCCAGAGACCGGCGTTGGCGTTGGTGGCCTTCCAGCTGTCCTGCGTGTAGCGGACCATCAGGCGCGTGCTGTTGGTCACCGACCAATCCATGCGGCCGTGGAACTGGTGGTAGTCGATGGGGGCCGCGACCGCTTCCACCCAGTTGGTGCAGCTCCCGCCGGTCGGCGTCGTGTTCGGCAGGGACATCAGACCCATCATCAGCTTGCCCGCGGGGCTGATGCGGTTGGCGGGGATGACGTTGCCGGGGAACGGCTGGCCGGTCAGGGGATCGATCGGCTTCGCTTCCGAGCAGCCGGGAAGGCCGGCGCCGCTGAAGTCGCCGTTGCGCTCGGCCGCGCTGGGCACGAACGAGCTGCGCACCTCGGTGCGCTTGTCCTTGGCCTGCTCGTAGGAGCCGAAGAAGTGCAGCTTGTCCTTGATGATCGGACCGCCGAACGTCCCGCCGAAGTCGTCCCACTTCAGGGGGGCCTTCTCCTGCCCGGCCTGCTTCAGGAAGAAGTCGGTCGACATGAGCCCATCGCGGCGGGCGAAGTAGTAGCCGCTGCCGTGGTAGTCGTTGGTGCCGCCGCGGGTCACGATGTTGATCTGCGCGCCGCCGGCCTGCCCGAACTCGGCGCCGTAGTTGTTGCGCTGGATCTTGAACTCCTCGATCGCGTCCACCGAGGGGTAGACGAGGATCGTGCGGTTGGACCCGTGGTCCACGTTGTCCGCGCCGTCCACCAGCCAGAGGTTGGAGGTGGTGGAGCCGCCGCTGACCGAGATGTCCGAGCCGCCGGCCAGCCCCTTGTCCTTGGTGTTGAGGCCCTCGGTCGCGATGACGCCGGGCTGGAGCAGGGTGAGCTGGAGGAAGTTGCGGCCGTTGAGCGGCAGCTCGCGGGCCTCCTCGCCGGTCACGAGGCCGGAGACGTCGGCGCCGACCGTCTTCACGGCGACGGCGGCGACCTCGACGTCCACCACCTCGGTCACTCCGCCGGGCGCGAGCTGCAGGTCCACGTTGCGGACGTCCGCCACGTTGAGCGTGACCTTGCTGCGCACCTCGGTCTTGAACCCGGGCGACTCCACCTCGATACGATAGGTGCCGACGGGAACGTCAGGGAACGAGTAGTTCCCATCCGAGTTCGTGGTCACCGAGCGGCTGACGCCGGTGGCCTCGTTCTTGAGGGTGACCTTGGCTCCCGAGATCACGGCACTGGTCGGATCGCTGACCGTGCCGCGAACGGAGGCCGTGAACTTCTGGGCCAAAGCCGGCGAAGCCCACAAAAGCAAGAGCCCCAGGACGGACCAAAGGGAGTGTCTGCGCATTGGACGGCCTCCGGTTCGTTAGTTAGACTTGTTTAAAAAGTGCTGCGGGAGTTTTTAGACCCATAGAGATTCAGTGTCAAGGACTTTTTTTAAGGACTTTTCTTATGCGGCACCCGCGCGCACCCTCGGAAGGGTGATCGGGCGGCCGCGGCTCCGGCCCATCACGATCTCGCTCAGTGGCTTGGTCCTGGCCGGGCTGCTTTCCCGCTGGGTGGCGGCGGATGCGGCCCCGGGCGCGGTCACGTTCTTCGATCGATCGGTGGCAGCAGCGGAGGCGAGTCTCCGGGCCGGTCGTGCTGACGAGGCGGCGAAGAAGTATCGCGAGGCCATCGGGGAGGGGTGGCTGCTCCTCGGAACGATCGATCGCGTCGAGGAAAGACTCCTCGAGGCGGAAAACGCGTTTCGCGCCGCGGCGGCCGAGGGCAGCGCGGGCGCGCGGGAGGCGCTCGCGTTCCTGCTCGTCCAGCGGGGCGAGTCGGCGGAAGCGGTCGAGATCCTGCGCGACCTCACGGCGCGGGATGCGAAGAACGTCTGGACGCGGCGCCTGCTTGCGCAGGCGCTGATGGCCAGCGGGCAGCCGGACGGTGCGGTCAAGGTGCTGGAAGAGGCCCGATCCCTTGCGCCGGCCGACCTCGAAGTCGCCTTCGCCCTGGCCGACGCCTACCTCGCACGAAAGGAAGTGGAGCCCGCCGCCCGTCTTTTCGCGCAGATCGTCGAAGCCCGCCCCATCCCCCAGACGCACGTCCTGATCGGCGGCGCCTATCGGGACGCGCGCGAGTTCGCGCGGGCCGAAGCCGAGCTCGAGGCGGCGTTGAAACTGGATCCACGCGTACGGCGCGCCCACTACCTCCTGGCCATGGCGATCCTCGACCAGAAGGGGAGCGCGGGAGTCGAGGCGGCCGTTCCGCATTTCCAGGCGGAGCTGCGGCTCGCGCCGGAGGATCCGGCGGCGAACCTGGAACTGGGCGTGGCGCTCGTGGAGGGACAGCGCCCGGTGGAGGCGGTGGCCCCCCTGGCCGTGGCCGTCCGCTCCGGGCCGCCCTCGGCCCGGGCTTTCTACTACCTGGGCCGCGCGCAGGTCGGAGCCGGCCAGCCCTCGGCGGCGGTCGCGTCGCTCAAGCGCGCCCTCGAGCTCTCGGGCGATCAGGGTGGCAACGCGCAGGCGCTGCGCGGGATCCACATCCAGCTCGGTCAGGCGCTGCGCGCGATCGGCCCGGCCGACGAGGCGGCCGCTCACTTCGCCGAGGCGGCGCGCCTCTCGGGCCAGCAGGCGGGTGAGGAGCGGGACCAGCTGGCGCGCCACTTGTCGGACTCGGCGCCCGCTCCGGCGGCGAAGAGGCCGCTGCCCGTGCTCGAGTCCACGCCCCTGGCCGGCCTTCCCGCATCGGAGCGACAGGAGCTGAGGAGCCGGGTGAAGGTCGCCCTCACGCGGGCGTACTTGAACCTGGGAGTGATGGAGGCGCAGGGAGCGCGTTTCGCGGCGGCGGCGGATCTCCTGGAGAAGGCGGCCGGGCTCGACCCGGATTTCCCGCAGGTCCAGTCCTCGCTGGGTGTGGCCCACTTCAACGCGCGGCAGTTCGACAAGGCGACGGGGCCGCTCACGCGCGCGGTAGCGGCCCAGCCCGCGGATCTCGGACTGAGGCGCATGCTGGCCCTGGCCTGGCTCAACACCGAATCGTTCGCCAAGGCGGCCGAGCTCCTCCGGGACGATCCGGAGCGGGAGACGGACTCCTCGCTCGCCTTCGCGTACGGCATGGCCCTGGTCAAGAGCGATCGGCCCGCCGACGCGGAACGCGTGTTCGCGCAGCTCCTGCGCACGCACGGGGACTCGGCGGAGCTGAGCGTGCTGCTGGGACAGGCGCATGCGCAGCAGGGGGACTTCGCGGCCGCCATCGAGACGCTGCAGCGCGCGCTGCAACTCCGGCCGGACGTGGCGGAAGCCAGCTCGACTCTCGGCATCATCTACCTGCGGCAGGGCCGGTTTCCGGAGGCGGAGACGGCCCTGAGGGCGGAGCTCAAGGCGCACCCCTCCGACCTCGTCGCGCAGCAGAACCTCGCGTCCGTGCTCGATCTGCAGCAGCGCGGGGAGGAAGCGGTCGTCCTCCTCCGCGGCGTCGTGAAGGCGAAGCCCGAGCTGTCGGACGCGCGCTACCTGCTCGGCAAGATCCTCCTCGCGCAGGGTGCCGCCGGGGAAGCGGTCGAGCATTTGAAGGCCGCCGCGGAGATCGCCCCCCGCGATGCCAACATCCACTACCAGCTCGGAAAGGCGTATCAGAAGCTGGGCAAGGCGGACCTCGCCGAGCAGGAGTTCGAGCGGTTCCGCGAGCTCAAGGCCGCGAAGTAGGCCTAGTTCGGCTCGATGACTTTCAGGATCTGGTCGGCTTGGACGTTGCCGAGCGTCTGGGTCTTCCCCGAGGGCCAGGAGAGTGTCAGCTCGCGGACGACCGTGTCCGCGCCCAGACCGAAATGGACGCGGCGATCGGAGGCGCAGCCGTAGCCGACAGCCGTGTTCACCTCCTCGTACTGGGTCCCCGAAGCCGAGACGAGCTTGATCTTCGTCCCCGATCCATCGCGATTGCTCGTGGTGCCCGTCGGGTCCACGACCAGCCAGTGATGGCGCGCCGGTGAGACGTTGCGCCACAACTCGATCGGGCCGTCGAGCGCGCTGACGACCACGTCGAGCCGGCCGTCGCCGTCGATGTCCCCGAACGCCGCCCCGCGGTGCACGGCCTTGCGCGCGAATTGGGCGCCCGCCCCCGCGCTCCCGTCCGCGAATCGTCCGCCCTCGAGGTTGAGCAGGATCGCGTTGGCCATGGGGACCCGCTCCCCGAAGCTGCCCTTCGGATCCATGACGTCGGCGGCGGCCACGAACAGGTCCTTCCATCCGTCGTTGTTGAGGTCCACGATCCCGTTTCCCCACCCCGAGCGCGCGCGTGTGGCCATCGCGACGCCGGACCGCGTCGTGATCTCCTCGAACATGGCCTTTCCGACGTTCCGGAAGAGCGGGAACGTCTCGTTGCTGAGCGCCGTCTGGAAGACGTCGGGCCAGCCGTCGTTGTCCACGTCGCCGGCGGCGGCCCCCATGCCGGACACGGCCTCCGCACGGTCGGGGAACGCCACCGCGCGATCGAAAGCCGACTCCTTGAACGTGCCGTCGCGGCCGTTCATGAACAGGAACGACGGCAGCGTGTCGTTGGACACGAAGAGGTCGACCCACCCGTCCCCGTCGAAGTCGGCGGCCCCGATCCCCATCCCCTTGCCGACGTGGGCCCGGATCCCGGAGGGCGCGGACACGTCGGTGAAGGTGCCGTCGCCGCGGTTGTGGAAGAGCGAGTTCGGGAGGCCCTGGTATTGCTTGGGGTGGCAATAGTCGGGGCGGGATGGGTCGCCGCAGAGCGGTTCCTTCGCCGGGTCCCATACGCAGTAGTTGGAGACGAAGAGGTCGAGCCGGCCGTCGTGGTCGTAGTCGACGAACGCCGCCGCCACCGCCCAGAGCGTGCCGTAGGTCGGATCGGGACGGGCCAGACCTGCGGCCTCGGTCACGTCCGTGAAGGTGCCGTCCCCGTTGTTGCGGAAGAGCGTGTTCCTCCGCAAGCCGGCCACGAAGATGTCGGGGTCGCCGTCGTTGTCGTAGTCGCCGGTCACGACGCCGAGGTCGTAGCCGCGGCCAGCCACGCCCGCCTTCTCGGTGACGTCGGTGAAAGTGCCGTCGGCGTTCTGGTGGAAGAGGCGGTTCCAGTACTCCGGCCCCGTCTTCCGCAGGCCGTCGATCGGCGCGCCGTTGACGGCGTAGACGTCGAGGCGGCCATCGCCGTCGTAGTCGAGGAGGGCGACTCCCGACACCATCGTCTCCGGCTGATGGCGGCGCGCGGTGCGGCCGGAGTTGGTGGTGAACCGCAGTCCCCGGGCCGCGGCCACTTCCTCGAAGACGACGGGCTCGACGCGCTCCGGCGGAGCCGCCCAGGCGACGGCGCCGGCCAACGCGAGGAAGAGGACGAGCCGATCTGCGGATCGCATCTATCGTGGGACGCTAGCCGCCGCTGTCTGGCCCTGTCAACCGCGCGTAAAATGGATCGCTTGCGGATCGCGCTTCTTCTCCTGGCCCTGCTTGCCGGCGCCAGGCCGGTGGGCCCGGCGGAATCGAGCGCCACCGCCGCCCTCGACCTCGCCGTCGCCCAGGCCCAGGCCAGCCTCCAGAGGGGCGACATCGCGGCGGCGCAGCTCCACTACGGCCGCGCGCTCTTCGAGGGATGGCTGGCCCTGGCGACGCTCGAGCGGTTTGCCGGACGACTGGCCGAGGCTCGAGCGGCGGTCGAGAACGCCGCCACGTCCGCCGCGGGCGACGCGAGCACCACCCGCGTGCTGGCCAGCGCGTGGCGCCGGGTGGGCGAGCCCGAGCGGGCGGTGCAGGTGCTCGACGCGAGGCCGGCGGGAGTGGCCGACGACCCGGAGGCGGCCTTCCTGCTCGGCACCGAATATCTCTGGCTGAAAGAAGCCGCGTCCGCGGAGCGGCTCTTCGCCCAGGCTCTCGCCGCGCGTCCTCTCCCGCAGCTCCACGTGCTCATCGGCCGCGCCTATCGCGATGCGGGTGAATACGAACGGGCGCGCCGCCATTTGCGCTCGGCCCTGACCCAGGACCCTCGAGTGCGCCACGCGCACTACTACCTGGGCATGACGGCGCTGGCCGACGCCGCGAGCGGGCCGGACCGCCTCGACGCGGCCATCTCCGAGTTCCGTGCCGAGCTCGCGCTCGACCCCACCGACCCGCTCTCGAACGACCAGCTCGGAGTGGCCCTCCTCGATGCCGGCCGCGCGGAGGACGCGGTGCGCGCGCTCGAGATCGCGGCGAAGGGCGATGCGCGATTCCTGAGCGTTTCCCACCTGGGCCGCGGGCAGCTCGCCCTGGACCGGCCCGCGGAGGCCGCGGCCTCGCTGCGTCGCGCTCTCGTGCTCGCCGGTCAGCAGGGAGCGGGCGCGGCCGAGCTGCGCACGATCCACTACCAGCTCGCGCTCGCCCTGCGGAAGCTGGGGGACGCGCCGGGGGCGGCGGAGCACTTCGCCGCCGCGCGTCAGGCCTCGGCGGAGGACGGCGCGGAGGGGACTCTTCCCGCGAGGGCGTTGGGAGAGAGCGGCGAAGGGGGGATGGGTGACGCCGCGTCCCTTGCGGACCTGCCCGCTCCGCGGCGCGACGAGGTGGAGCGTCACGTCAAGGGTGAGCTGGCGCGCACCTACCTGAACCTCGGCGTGATCGAAGCGCAGGCGCAGCGCTTCCCCGAGGCCGCGCAGCGCTTCGAGCAGGCGGCGAGCCTGGACCCCGCGTTCCCGCAGGTGCAGTCGTCCCTCGGGATCGCTTACTTCAATGCACGCGAGTTCGGGCGCGCGGTGGGCCCGCTCGAGCGCGCGCGGGCCGCGAGCCCGGGAGAGCGCGGCCTGGCGCGCATGCTGGCCCTGGCCTGGCTCAACACCGAGGAGTACGCCAAGGCTGCGGACCTGCTGCGTGACGATCCCGAGCGTGACGCGGATCCCTCGCTGCAGTTCGCCTACGGCATGGCCCTCGTGAAGAGCGAGCGCGCGGCGGAAGCGGAGCAGGTCTTCGCGCGGCTCCTGCGCGTCCACGGAGATTCCGCGGAGCTGAGCGTGATGCTCGGCCAGGCGTACGCTCAGCAGGGGAACTTCGAGGCGGCCCTGGAGAGCCTGCAGCGGGCGATCTCGCTCAAGCCGGACGTGGCGGAGGCGCGGTCGACGATGGGAGTCATCTACCTGAGGCAGGGACGCCTGGCCGAGGCCGAGCAGGCCTTGCGCGCGGAGACCGCCGCCCACCCGTCCGACCTGCGCGCGCAGCAGGACCTGGCCATCGTCCTCGACCTCTTGCAGCGGGCCGACGAGGCGGTGCCGTTGCTGCGGCGGGTCGTGGAATCGAGGCCCCAGCAAACGGGGGCGCAATACCTCCTCGGCAAGATCCTCCTCGCCCAGGGCGTCGCCGAGGAGGCGGCCCTTCATCTCGAGGCGGCGGTGAAGGCCTCGCCGGCCGACGCGAGCGCGCACTACCAGCTCGGCCGCGCGTACGAGACGCTCGGCCAGCCCGCGCGCGCCGAGCGCGAGTTCGAGCGCTTCCGGGAGCTGAAGGCCCGGCGGTGAGCCGATTCCCGAGGGCGGCGGCCGGGCGCCTGTGGCCGCTGGCTTTACTCGCCGCGCCCGCTCTCTTCGCCCAGGCCCCGAGCGCCGAGCCGCTGCGCCTCCTCTTCCGCGACGTCACGCGCGAATCCGGCGTCACCTTCGCGCATCACGCCGCCCCCGACAAGAAATACATCGTGGAGTCGATGAGCGGCGGGCTGGCCCTCCTCGATTTCGACAACGACGGGCGGCTCGATATCTATTTCACCGACGCCCTCACCGTGGCCACGGCCAAGGACCCGAAGGCCGCGCGCAGCGCGCTGTATCGCAACCTGGGGAACGGCCGCTTCGAAGACGTCACGGACAAGGCCGGGGTCGGCCACCCGGGCTGGGCCATGGGCGTCTGCACCGCCGACGTGGACGGTGACGGCTGGGAAGACATCTACGTCACCGGCTTCGGGCGCAACGCCCTCTATCGCAACAACCACGACGGGACGTTCACCGACGTCGCGGAGAAGCTCGGCCTCGGCGGCGGGGGCTGGTCCGCCGGCTGCGGCTTCGCCGACTACGATCGGGACGGCCGGCTGGATCTCTTCGTGAGCCGCTACGTGAAGATGGACCTCGGCAACCTGCCGGAGTTCGGCCAGGGCAAGACCTGCACCTATCGCGGCATCGCCGTGCAGTGCGGACCGCGCGGCCTGCCCGGGGAGTCGGACTTCCTCTTCCACCAGGGCGGCGACGGCCAGTTCACCGAGGTGAGCGAGAAGGCGGGCGTCGCCGACGCCCGGGGCTATTTCGGAATGGGCATCGCGTGGTTCGACTCCAACGACGACGGGTGGCCGGACCTCTACGTGGCCAACGACTCCGGGCCGAACTACCTCTACCTGAACCAGAAGAACGGCACGTTCAAGGACGCGGCCTTCGCCATGGGCGTCGCCGTGAGCGAAGACGGTGGCGAGCAGGGCAGCATGGGCGTGGCCCTGGGCGACTACGAGAACGTGGGACGGCAGAGCCTGTACGTCACGAACTTCGCGGAGGAGTACAAGGCGCTGTACCGCAACGACGGCGACCACTTCACCGACGTCTCGTTCCGATCGAAGACGGCGGCGAGCAGCCTGCCCTACGTGGGCTGGGGCACTTCGTTCTTCGACTACGACAACGACGGCTGGCTCGACCTCATCGCGGTCAACGGCCACGTGTATCCGCAGCTCGGAGAGGCCAACCTCGGCGCGTCCGCCGGCTACCACCAGCGGAAGCTCCTGTATCACAACCGCGGAGACGGGACCTTCGACGAGGTGGGGGCCCAGTTCGGGCCCGTCTTCACGGAGAAACGGGTGAGCCGCGGTCTCGCCGTGGGGGATCTCGACGACGACGGACGGCTCGACGTGGTGATCAACGACCTCGACGCCGCCCCCCAGATCCTCCACAACGAGCTGGCGGGCGCGGGCAATTGGCTCCTGGTCAAGCTGAAGGGGAAGGGGCGGAACACCGACGCCATCGGCGCCGTCGTGACGGTGAAGGCGGGCAAGCTGACGCAGACGCGGGTCGTCCAGAGCGGGACGAGCTATCTCTCACAGGACGACATGCGGCGCCACTTCGGTCTGGGCGCGGCGACGCAGGTGGATTCCGTCGAGGTGAAATGGCCGGACGGGACGGTGTCAGGCCAGCAGAACGTGAAGGTGAATCGCCTGCTCGAGATCCTGCAACGCTGAGCCCGCGTCCTACCGCGGCTCGACGACGCGCAACGTATCGTTGATCTTCAGGCCCTGGGTCACGACCTGGCGGCGTCCCGACGGCCAGGCGATTTCGACGCGATCGACCTTTTGCGCGTCCCCGAGGCCGAAGTAGAGCGGCAGGGCGCTCTGCGAGAGATAGCCCGACTTGCCGTCGTTGGGCTTCACGTAGACCCGTCCCCCCGCCCGGACGCGGACCATCGCGCCCAGGCCGTCGCGATTGGACCTCGTGCCGGTGAGGACCACCTTCAGCCAGTGGGGCCGGGTGCGCGGCGCGAGGTCGCTCACCAGGACCATGGGCTCGGAGTGGAGGTCGTTCGTGACGATGTCGAGATCGCCGTCGCCGTCGAGGTCCACCATCACGGAAGAACGGCTGGTGAGGGGGCTGACCACGGTGACCGTTCCCGTTCGTCCCTGGCAGGCCGGGCTGTCCTTGCCTTCCGTCGCGCAGTCCAGGTCGCACAACGGGGTGTGAGTGCGGCCGTCGCGCCGCGGCTCGATCCCGAGGACGAACTCCGCATCGTCGAATTTCTGCCCGCGGTCGTTGAGGAGCATCGAGTTGATGCCGTAGCGGAACGGAAACCCCATGCCGGAGGTGATGAACACGTCGTCCCAGCCGTCCGCGTTCACGTCACCCACGCTGAAGCCCCAGGGCCAGTAGTTCTCGAAGCCCAGGCGGTCGGAGATCTCCTCGAACTTCCCGCCCCCGAGGTTGTGGTAGGCGGCGTTGCCCCAGATGTTGTTCGCGCCGCCCTGCAGGTACGACTCCGGCCAGGTCATGTGTGACTTGGCCTTCTCCCCGTCCGGGCCGGCCTCCTCGCTCATGTCCGAGTGCATGTCCGTCACGAAGAGGTCCAGCCGCCCGTCGTCGTCGTAGTCGAAGAACTTCACTCCCATCGCGCCCCAGGGCGTCTTCGGGAAGTAAGCCTCGGTCTTCTCGACGAAGGTCTTTCCCCCCACGTTCTCGAAGTAGTGGTTGTCGCCCTGCATGTTCAGCACGTACACGTCCGGGCGGCCGTCTTCGTTGACGTCGGCGAAGGTCGCATCGCCGCACCAGCCACGCGGCTGCAGGCCCGTCGCGGCCGTCACGTCGGCGAACCGATTCCCGCCCAGGTTCCGATACAGGACCGGGGACTCGAACCTCTCCGGGTGAAGGTGTCCCGAGAACGCGTCCTCGAGCCCCACGTATTCGCCGTCCGGGCCCTTCTCGTCGTTCGTGTACCTCCCCACGTTGCACACGAACAGGTCGAGGCGTCCGTCGCCGTCGTAGTCGAAGAAAACGGCGCCTGACGAATGAGCGACCAGTCCCACCCCGGCCGCCTCGCTTATGTCCTTGAAGCGGCCCTTCCCGTCGTTCTCGAAGAGAACGTTGCCGCCGCGCACGGTGGTGACGAAGACGTCCTCGTCGCCGTCGTTGTCGACGTCGGCGAAAGACGCGGTCACGCCGATCCGCCCCCGAAGCGCGACTCCCGCCTGCTCCGTGATGTTCGTGAATCGGCCGTTCCCCTGGCCCTTCCAGAGCTCGCTTCCGCCGACCTGGTTCACGAAATAGAGGTCGGCGATCCCGTCGCCGTCCACATCCGCGGCGGCGAGGCCGGTGCCGTGGTCGTAGTGCACGGGGCGGTAATGTTTGGTGACGTCGTCCACGGCACGATGGACGAACGTGATGCCGCTGTCCTTGAGCCGGTCCGTGAACTGGAAATCGTGGAAGACGCCGAACTGCTTGGCCGCCTCGACCTGGGCCGCGCGCCGGGCGGGCAGGGTGTCGACGCCGGGGTCGAGTGGCGGATACCGGAATCGCGGCGGCGCATTCTGGGCTCGGCCGAATTCACCCATGCCGCCGGCCAGGGCCACGACCACGAGCAGCCGGGCGAGTCCTCGCCTCATCTTGCTTTGGGCGCGGCTCGGTCCAGGTCGCGCCAGCGGACGAGGGTGAATCCCTTGGCCTTGAGCCAGTCACGGAACGTCGCGCTCCGCACGAGATCGAAATCGCTCTGGCGCCAGGCCGCGCCCCAATCCGGATGTTCCGACGTGGCTCCACGCATCTCCTCGTCGTCGTAGGCGAGATGGACGATGACCTCGTAGGCTCCGGGGGGCAGGGGATCCAGCAGCTTCTGATACGCGGCCATCCACCCGCTGGCGGGCACGCCCGGCTCGATGGAGAGGACGCGGTCGATCAGGGCATCGTCGCGTCCGCCTTCGCCGGACCGCTGGAGGAGCAGGGGCAGCCCGTACGATTTCCCCAGACCCTCATAGACCGCCAACAGGGCCGGATTCTGGAACAGCGCCCCCATGTGCGAATCGAGGTGCGAGAGACGGATGCCCGCGCTCCGGGCGCGGTCGATCTGGCGCCGCAGCTCGCGCTCCACCTCGGCCGGCTTGGCCTTCGCCGCCACCGTCGTCTCCACCAGCGGGAAGTAGCCCTGGTCGTCGACGAGGCTCGCCACCTCGGGGCCAGCCCCGAGCGGGCGCCACCGGAAGGAGGTCCATTCGCTGTTGAGGGCGAGGTGGATGCCGAGGTCCGCCTCCGGATGCGCGCGCGCCCAGGTCGCGACTTCGGGGAACCATGGGCACGGCACCAGGATGCTCGCGGACGAGATCCAGCCTTTCTCCAGCGCTTCGAAGGTGGCGCGGTTGACCGAGTGCGCCATGCCGAGGTCGTCGGCGTGGAGGACGAGCAGCCGCGCGCCCGCGGGGTAGCCGAGACGCTGCGGCAGGGTGGGCGCGGGCGCCTGCGCGCGCGCCGCGTCGGCGGCGTACAGCGCGAGACCGAGGGAAATGGCGGCGGCGAGCGCCCGGCGATCGGGCGTCACACCGCGATGCGCGCTTCGCGCATGCGCAAGCGGAGCTGCCGGCGGGCCTCGCGTGAGGCCATGAGGAGGCTGCCCCAGAGCGGCGCCTCCTTGCCCAGGGCGGAGACCACGATCTCGAGGGGCGGGCGCGAGATGCGGGCCACCACCTTGCGCACCTCGTGCACGAGCGGCTCCGCCTGCGCGAAGAGGGCGCCGCCCAGGACGATCAGGGACGGATCCACGACGGCGCCGACGTTCGCCACGGCGATGCCGATGAGCCGCGCCGTCTCGTCCACCGCCTGGTGCGCGGCATGGTCGTTCTTCTGCGCCGCCTCGAACAGCTCCGCCATCCAGCGCGCGGGGTCGCCGTGCCCCCCGCGTGGCCAGCGGGCGGCCAGGCTCTGGAGGCCGGCCAGCGTCTCCAGGCAGCCTCTCGAGCCGAAGTCCACCTCGACGTATTGCGGACCCATGCACATGACGGCGATCTCTCCGGCCATGAAATGGTGGCCGCGGTGGAGCTCGCCGTCGATGAGGACACCGGCTCCGATGCCGGTGCCGACGAACAGGAACACGCAGGTGTCGTGGCCGCGGGCCGCCCCCCGCCAGTGCTCCCCCAGGACGGCGAGGTTGACGTCGTTCTCCACCACGACCGGCGCCTCCAGCAGGCGCTCGACGATGTCGCGCACGGCGACGTTCGTCCAGCCGTTCAGGTTCGGGGCCAGGGGCACCACTCCGCGGTCGTAGTCCACGACCCCGGGCACGCCCACCGCCACCGCGAGGAGCTTGTCCGACGGTGCCTCCTCCTCGCGCATGAGGCTGCGGATCGCCGTTGACATCCGCGAGAGAAGCGCCTCCGGCCCGATCCCGGCGGGCGTGGGCACGATGCGATGCGCCAGCGGCTCGCCGCGCAGGTCGGCCACGGACAGGCGCGTCCGCGTCGGGCCGAGGTCGATCCCGGCCACGAACCCGTGCCGCGCGTTGAATTCCATGAAGGCGGGCCGCCGGCCCCCGCGTGAAGGCCCGGCCCCCAGCTCGCGCACGACGCCGCTGCGGATGAGATGCGAGACGAGGCTGCCCACGGTGGGAGCGGAGAGCCCGGTCGCCTCGATCAGCTCGGCGCGCGTGAAGCTGTCCGGGCGATTCATCGCGACCACCAGCACGCGGTCGAGGTTGAGGCGCCGCAGGTGGCCCGAATCGCCGCCCGCTCCCGGATGCGCAACTCCCCGCGCGCGCGTGGGGAACGCGAGATCGCCCTTCAGATCTGTCTCGGATTTCACTTCGGAAGGGAGTTTAAGGAAGGGTTCACATACTTTGCAACATCCAATTCCGGAATACCTGGGAGACGGTTCGAGCTTTCCAACGTTGACGGACCTGCTGCCCGTGATCTAGTCTGCCCGGCCATCCCCATGGAAACCGCTTCCACGACGCCTCACCTCACCCGCGGCTTCGGCCTGTTGCACGCGACCGCGCTGAACATGACGAACATGGTCGGGATCGGGCCGTTCATCACGATCCCGCTCCTCATGGCCGCGATGGGCGGGCCGCAGTCGCTCCTGGGCTGGCTGGTGGGAGCGCTCATCGTCGTCTGCGACGGCCAGGTCTGGAGCGAGCTGGGGGCGGCCCTGCCTGGCTCCGGCGGCAGCTACCGGTTCCTGCGCGAGTCCTACGGGCCCCAGAAGTGGGGCCGGTTCATGGCTTTCCTGTTCATCTGGTCTTTCGTGCTCAGCGGCCCCCTGGAGATCGCGTCGGGGCTCATCGGCTTCAGCCAATACGCCACCTACCTGTGGCCGGGCCTCGCGAATGGCGGGAACCGGTTCGTGGGGGCGGGCGTGGGGATCCTCGCCATGATCCTGCTGGCGCGGCGGATCACCTTCCTCAGCAAGCTGACGGTCACGCTGTGGGCGGGGACGGTGGCGACGCTGGCCGCGGTGCTCGTCTCCGGCCTGCCCCATTTCAACGCCGCGCGCGCCTTCGACTTCCCGCCGGGGGCGTTCGACTTCAACCGCGGGTTCGTACTCGGGCTGGGGAGCGCGGCCCTCATCGCGATCTACGACTATCTCGGCTACTACGACATCTGCTACATCGGGGACGAGGTACGCGAGCCCGCGCGCGTCATCCCGCGCTCCATCCTCTATTCCATCTTCGGCTGCGCCGTCGCGTATTTCCTGCTGCACCTCACCATGCTGGGCGTGTTGCCCTGGCGGCAGATGCTGGAGTCGAAGTTCGTGGTGTCCGAGTTCATGGAGCACCTGCACGGGCGAGGCGCCGCGGTCACGATCACGCTGATGATCCTCTGGACCGCATTCGGTTCCGTCTTCGCGCTGCTGCTCGGCTACTCGAGGATCCCCTACGCGGCCGCCGTGCAGGGCGACTTCTTCGGCGTCTTCTCGAAGCTCCACCCCAAGGCCAACTTCCCACAGGTCTCGCTCTACACGCTCGGCGTCGTTTCCATCATCGCGTCCTTCTTCACCCTCGACCAGGTCATCACCGCCCTCATCACCACGCGGATCCTCGTGCAGTTCATGGGCCAGATCTTCGCGCTGCCCCTCCTGCGCAAACGGCTGGGGGAGGGAAGCCTGCCGTATCGGATGTGGCTCTATCCGGTGCCGGCCGTGATCGCCTTCCTGGGCTGGGCCTATGTGTTCCTCACGTCGGGCTGGGCGTACATCGCGGTCGGACTGGCCACGCTGGTGGCGGGAGTGATTGCGTTCCTCGTGCGCGCGCGCGTCTCCGCCACCTGACCCTTCGCGGCGGACGGCGCGGTCACGTCCTGAACGCGCCCGGAGACGCCGGCTAACGTGCGATGGTGAAGGGCTCCGGCCGCTCGATGCGGCCGAGGCCGACCTCATCGTGCACGTCGAGGACGAGCTGGTAGTCGCCCTCGGCCAGGCCGGCGAGACCGAGGCCGAGGAGGCGGACCACGCGTCCGTCACGATCGGCGGCAATCCGGGTCGGAGCGGCCTGGCGGACCGTCTCTCCGGAGGCGTTGCGGACGGCCAGACCCGCGGACACGTGCGGCGAGCCATCCGCGTGGCGCGGCGCGCCGAAGACCTCGATCTCGCAGTACAGGGTGGCGGTGGGAAGGAACACGCGGTGTACGGCGAGGGCGGCACGCGGACGTCCTTCGCCGCCCGGCGGACGCACCACCTGATCGGTGATGACGGGGGTGGCCAGCCGTAGCGTTCCGGCGTGCGGGACCTCGAATCGCTGGGAGACCGCGCCGAGAAGGTCGCTCGCGGGATCGCGCACGACCATCCGCGCCTGGGCCACGCCGGCCGGCAGGTCGAACTCGCGGGCGAACGAGCGCCAGGCCACGGCCTCGCTCTCGCCCTCGGGCACACGCACCTCGACGCGCTCATTTGCGTACAGCGTCTTGCCTGTGTCGCGCGGGGTGGCGGCGATGGTGACCTCGAGGCGCGCCGTCCGCGCTTTGCCGCTCCCCTGGAAGGTCAGGCGGCTGGCGTCGAACTCGGCCGCGACGAGCACGCGCGCGGTGTCCTTGGGCCGAGGCTCGAAGACGTAGACCATCGCGCGCAGGGGAATCCCCGCGGTTTCGTGCACGGTATCGAGGGCGCGTTCCACGGCCGGAGACAGGTGGCGCGCGGCCTTCGCGGTGTCCGTCTTCGCGGGCGCGTCGTGGGCGGGCTGGCCCAGGGTGTAGGCCCGGCGGGCGCGGACCTTCAGTCCGGGGACCGTTCCCTTGACGTCCACGCGCAGCGTGCGCCATTGCCCCGGGGGCTTCCCCGGCGGGGCCTGGAAGCCGAGCAGGTAGAAAACGCGCGATTCCTCGGCGATGCGCTCGGCGCCGCCGGCCAGGTCGTTGGTGTTGACGATGGAAAAGCCCCCGGTGTCGTCGGCCAGGGCCCGGGTCCCCGCGGATTCGAGCGTCGAATCCTCGAAGCCCATCACCCCCAGCAATCCCGGGTCGGGCGCGCTGGTGGCGTCGGCCACGGACGGCATGCCCGTCTGCGTGGCCAGTCCGCGCACGTTGACGAAGTACACGGCCGTGTTCGCCTCGCGCGATGCGGCCACCACCTCCCGCGGGTCCGGCTCGGAGTCCTGGAGGAAGCCGCGCGAGAAGAGCAGGAGCGACTTCCGGCCGCGCACCGGGGCCAGGGCCTGGAGGCTGCGCTTGACCGTCACGAGGATCTGGCGCGTGTGCGCGCGGCGCTGCTCGTCGACGGCGCCGGCGCGCGCGCGCACCATGTTCGGGCACGACTCCAGCAGCCGGGTGCCACGCTCCTGCTGGCTGCTGCCGCCGACGGGGTTGATGCACACCCCCGCTTCCAGCCATCGATTGACGACGCGCCTGACCATGGGACCGTTGGTCCCGCTCTCCCGGTTGTGGATCCAGAACCCCTCGTAGTCGGACATGGAGTCGAACGAGAGCGAAGGTTCCGCACCCCGGCCGCGCAGGCGCGCGATCACCGCCGACAGATCCTCCCGCCCCTCGGGCAGGCGCGCGCTCCACCAGGCGTCGCCGCTCGTCGTGGCCAGGCTCACCTCGTCCCCGTCCCGGACCGAGCGGACGAGGAACGTCTCCACCGCGCGCCGGGCTTCGATCGCGTCCCGCGGCAGCATCCCCGCGTCGTCGAGAACGAGCGCGAACGCGCGGTTTCCGCGCGGCCGCTCGCCTTCGTTGCTGGCCAGCGCCGGAGGCGCAGTGGCCTTCGTCGCCGGGGGCGGGGCGGCCACGAAGGCCTCGAAGCTGGAGATCTCCTGCGGGCGGCCGTCTTCCTCCAGGATGAAGTCCTCCCGCTTGAGCCCGGACACCGGGTGACCCTGGGCATCGAGGACGACGGCGTCGACGGTGATCAGCTCGACCTTCGAGGGGAAGGTCGCGGGCGGAGGCTGCGCGGGTGCGGCGCCCGAGGTCACGAAGAAGGCGACGACGAGCGCGGACGCGTGAGGGCAGCGCACGCACTTACTATATGCCGTGCTCTTTCGCTTTCCCGTTCTGGCCGCGGCCGTCTGGGCCGCGTCGTTGTCGTCCTCCTACGGGCAACCCGACGGCCGGATCGTCTTGCGCGAGGGCTGGGAACTACAGCCACAGACCCACGATGGTGGCCGCGGGCTGCAGTCTTCGGCCAAGGTCGCGGCGGGCGGGGAGACCGTATCGCAGCCCGGCTTCGATGCCTCGGCGTGGTCCGCGATCACCGTGCCCAACACCGTGGTGGGTGCCCTCGTGGAGAACCGGACGTATCCGGATCCGTTCTTCGGGATGAACCTGCGCACGCTGCCCGGCATGACGTATCCGGTGGCGAAGAACTTCTCGCTCCTGCCCATGTCGCCCGAGAGCCCGTTCGCGCGCGGGTGGTGGTACCGGAAGGAGTTCGACCTGCCGGCGAGGCTCGGAGGGCGCGCGGTCTTCCTGAACTTCGACGGCATCAACTACCGCGCGAACGTATGGCTCAACGGCCAGCGTCTGGGCGATGCCCGCGAGATCGCGGGCGCCTTCCGGCGCTACGCGCTGGACGTGACGCGCTGGGCCCGGCCCGGTGCGCGCAACGCGGTTGCGGTCGAGGTCTTCGCCCCCGACGTCACCGACCTGGCCGTGACCTGGGTGGACTGGAGCCCCATGCCACCGGACAAGAACATGGGCCTCTGGAGCGACGTCTACGTGACGGAGAGCGGGCCCATCGCGCTGCGCGACGCGCACGTCGTCTCCAGGGTGGACCTGCCGGGGCTCGACGTCGCCCACCTCACCGTCACCGCGGAGGCGCTCAACACCACGGACCGTGCGGTGCGTGGGACGGTACGCGGGGCCATCGCCGACATCCACTTCGCGCAGGAGATCACCCTGGCCCCTCGCGAAAGGCGGATCGTCCGCTTCACGCCCGAATCGACGCCGGTCCTGAACGTCCCCCATCCGCGGCTGTGGTGGCCCTATCGGATGGGGGAGCCGAGCCTGCATACGCTCGCCCTGGAGGTGGAGGCGGAGGGCGGCGTCTCCGACCGCGCACAGACGCGCTTCGGCATCCGCGAGGTCACCTCCGAGCTGACGGACAAGGGCCATCGCCTGTTCCGCGTGAACGGCCGCCCCATCCTCATCCGCGGTGGGGGCTGGGCCTCGGACATGATGCTGCGCCGGTCGAGCCCACGCCTGCGCGCGGAGATGCGTTACGTGCGCGAGATGGGTCTCAACGCGATCCGCTCCGAGGGGAAGTTCGAGAGCGACGAGTTCTTCGACCTCGCAGACGAGCAGGGCATCCTCGTCATGATCGGCTGGTGCTGCTGCGACCACTGGGAGACGTGGGACAAATGGGACGCGGAGGACCGGCGGGTCGCGGTAGCGTCGCTCGCGGATCAGACGCGGCGCCTGCGCGACCACCCGAGCGTGTTCGCGTGGACGAACGGCAGCGACGGCCCGCCGCCGCCGCCGGTGGAGAAGGCGTACCTGGACGAGCTCGAGCGCGTGGAATGGTCGGTTCCCGTGCTGTCGAACGCGACGGACAAGCCCGGCATGGGCGGCCCCTCGGGCGTGAAGATGCGCGGGCCGTACGAATACGTGCCGCCGTCGTATTGGCTCCTCGACACGAAGAACGGGGGCGCCTTCGGCTTCGACACGGAGGTCAGCCCTGGTGCCGCCGTCCCTCCGATCGAGAGCCTGAAGCAGATGCTCCCGGCCGAGCACCTCTGGCCCCTGGACGAGTTCTGGACCTTCCACGCCGGAGGCCAGGAGTTCGCGACCTTGAAGCCGTTCACGACCGCGCTGGAGTCGCGCTACGGGAGGGCCACCAGCGCGGAGGACTACGCGCGCAAGGCCCAGGCCCTCACCTACGAAGGCCAGCGCGCGATGTTCGAGGCGTTCGGGCGCAACAAGTACACCGCCACCGGCGTCATCCAGTGGATGCTCAACAACGCCTGGCCTTCGATGATCTGGCACCTCTACGACTATTACCTGCGGCCGGGAGGCGGGTACTACGGGACCAGGAAGGCCTGCGAGCCCGTGCACGTGCAGTACTCCTACGACGACCGGTCGGTGGTCGTCGTCAGCGACCGGCAGGAGGCGGTGCGCGGGCTCAAGGTCAAGGCGCGGGTGCTGGACCTCGATCTCCGCGAGAGGTTCGTCCGCGAGGCGGCCGTGGACGTGCCCTCGGACGGCGTGGTGCGCGCCTTCGAGATCCCGGTCCTGAAGGATGTGACTCCTACGTACTTCGTCCGCCTCGATCTCGAGGACGCGAGCGGGACCACGGTCAGCACGAACCTCTATTGGCTGGCCACGCGCGACGACGTCCTCGACTGGAAGAAGACGGAGTGGTTCTACACGCCCGTCCGGCAGCACGCGGATCTCACCGCGCTGGCGCGCCTGCCCGCGACGACCCTCGCGCTGGACCGGATCGACGACTTCGGCGTGCCGGGCCAGGTGCGCGTCCGCGTTTCCAACACGGGGACCGCGCTCGCCTTCCAGGTGAGGGTCAAGCTGACGGAAGGCCCGCCGGGACACGAGTACGAGCCCTTGCCCGTCTTCTGGGACGACAACTACTTCGCGCTTCTGCCCGGCGAGTCGCGCGAGCTCGCGGTGTCGTATGCGTCACGGTCGGCGGCCCGGCCCGTGATCGAGGCCGAAGCCTGGAACGCGCCCGCCGTCCGGCGCTGAGCCCGCGGCCTACTTTCTCGGCACCGCGAGCGCCGAGAGCTCCATCGACAACGTCTGGCCCGAGGTCACGGCCGCGGGCGCGCGGCCCCAGGCCAGGCCGCGAACGCGTTGGCCGTGACTCCGCCACCACTCCCGAGCCTTGCCCTCACCCCACTCGTCCACGCCCACGCACATGGCGAGATGCGTGGACAAGGCGTCCGCGCTCGGCGGCCGCCGCGCGGGGTCCTTCTCGAGACAGGCGAGAAGGACGGACTCGAGGTCCGGAGGCAGCGGCCGCCCCAGACGCTTCGATGGAGCGATCGGGGGCGTTCGCAGGTGGTGGCTGCAGACCTCCACCAGGGTTCCGCCCTCGAAGACGTGCTGGCCCGCGAGCAGGTAGTAGCCGACGGCGCCCAGGGCGTACAGATCGCTGCGGCCGTCGACCGTCTCCGGATCGGTGATCGCCTCCGGAGCCAGGTACATGGGTGTGCCCGTGATGTCGTTGGCCTGCGTGAGGGCGGTGCTCGCGGTGCGCTCGAGATCCTTGGCCAGGCCGAAGTCCACCACCTTCGCCACGTCCGGCACGCCGCCGCGCTGGCAGAGGATGATGTTCGCGGGCTTGACGTCGCGGTGCACGAGCCCGAAGCCGTGCGCCTCGGCCAGGGAGCCGGCCACCTGCCGCAGGATGTGCACGACGCGGCCGGGATCCTGGGGGCCGAACTCGCGCACGAGCGACTCCAGGTTGATCCCTTCGAGGTACTCCATCGCGTAGTAGAAGACGCCGTCCGGCGTCCTTCCGTAGTCGAAGACGGAGACCGTGTTCGGATGGCTGAGCTGCGCGGTGAGCTGCACTTCGCGCTCGAAGCGCGCCAGGCTCTGCGCCCCCGCCTTGTCCGGCCGGAGCAGCTTGATCGCGGTCGGGCGGCGCAGCATCGCGTGCTGGGCGCGGTAGACGACGCCCATGCCCCCTTCGCCCAGGCGCTCGAGCAGCGTGTACTGGCCGAGCTGGCGCGCCTCGCTCACCTGCCGCCGCAGTCCGTAGATCACGCTGGACGTGACGGCGGCGGTGGCGATGGACAGGAGGATCCAGGTGCCGCGATGGACGACGCCGCCCAGGGCGGCCGGCGTGGTGCGTGCGGCCTCGTCCAGGGCGAGGCCGACGGTCACGGGCAGGGCGGCCACGAGGCCGATGAGCGTGGTGCGCAGGGGCGGGCTCGGGACGAAGACCGCCCTTCCCACCTGCGTGTGCGTGAGGACGAGGAGCACGGCCCACTCGAGCCCGGGGATGGCGCCCGGCCACAGGAAGAGGGGCAGGGCGGCGGCCGTCGTGGAGACGATCGGGAACGCGGCGTCGAGGATCGCCAGGGCCAGGCGCGGGAGGCGCCCGCGCCGGCAGGCAAGCCACATGCCGAGATAGAAGACGTCGGTGGTGATCTGGGCCGCGATGGCCACGCGCACGGCCGCGGGATGGATGGCGACGGACGCGCCGATGGCCAGCGCGAGCTGACCGACGACGATGGACGCGACGGAGAGGACGAAGGCCACCTTGCCCAGGAAGGCCAGGCGGTCCTGCAGGAAAGTGCGGCCCTCCTCCGTGTCCAGGTCCACGACGCTGGACCAGCCGGTCGCGCGACGGATGGCGTCCAGGGTGGGGACGGCCATGGACCTTCGCTCCTAGGGTGAGGTCGTCGCCGGCTCGGTCATCTCGAAAGCGATGTAGCGCAGCGCGCCCGCGCGCTCTACCTGCAGCACGGCCGCCTCTCCGACGGACACCTTCGCGAGCAGTCCGCGCAGCGCCTCCACGCTCGTGACCGACTGCTGGTTCAGCGTGTAGATGACGTCGCCGGGGCGCAGCGGATCCTGCAAGGCGCCGGCGTTGGCCGCCGCGGCCGCGACCACGACGCCCCCCTTCGCGCGCAGCGGACCGAGCATCTTCAGCAGGTCCTCGTCGAGATCGAGGCCCAGGATCCCCAGCCGGAGGACCACGTTGCGCTCGGGCGAGACGAGGTCCGCCAGGCGGGAGGAATCGGGCGGCCTCTCCACGACCACGACCGGGATCTTGCGCCGTTCCGTTCCCCGCAGCACCTCGACCGTCACCGTGTCCCCGACCGCGTGCCGGTAGAGGTTCACCACGAACTGCCGGGCGTTCTCCGTGACCTTGCCGTCGAGGTTGAGCACGATGTCGCCCACGCGCAGTCCGGCCGCGTCCCCCGGTCCGTTGGGCTGCACGTCGCCGAGGACCACGCCCCACGCCTGGCCCAGCCCGAGGCCGGCGGCCAGCGTCGGGGTGATGGTCTGGGCCACCACGCCGATCTCGCCGCGCCGTACGCGCCCCGCCTTGCGGAGCTGGTCCACGACCGTGCGCACGATGTTGCTGGGCGCGGCGAACCCGATGCCTTCGCTGCCTCCCCCCTGGCTGAGGATGAACGAGTTGATGCCGACCACCTGGCCCTCCGCGTCCAGGAGGGGGCCGCCGCTGTTGCCGGGATTGATGGGCGCGTCCGTCTGGATGTAGACCATGCGGTCGTCGGGCTTCACCTGCCGCGCCACCGCGCTGACGACGCCGAAGGTCACGGATCCGTCGAGGCCGAGCGGGCTGCCGAGCGCGATGACGATCTGGCCCTGCCGCAAGGCCTCCGAGTCGCCCAGGGGCAGGAAGGGGAGCCCGGTCTCCACGACCTTGAGGAGCGCGAGATCGCTCTCCTGATCGAGGCCGACGACCTGCGCGCCGACGGAGCGGCCGGGCGCCTTGACGATGGAGCGCGCGGGCACGGGTTCGGGGGCGGGTTGCGCGAGCACGACCTGCACGCGGCGCGCACCGGCCACGACGTGCGCGTTCGTGACGATGTAGCCGTCCGCGCTGATGAGCACGCCGGATCCGCTGGAGTACTGGGTGGAAAGGAGCGGTCCCCTGGCCGCGGCCTCGCCCGGCATGTAGGCGGTCGTGAGCACCTGGACCACCGCCGGCCGCACGCGCGCGACCAGCCGCTCGACCGTGGCGCTGAGCCGGATGAGGTCCGGCGCGGGCGGCGCTTCGATGGCGGAGGGCAGCGACTTTCGTGGCGCCGTCTGCGCGTGCGCGGGAGCGGCCAGCGCGAGCGCGCCCGCGGCGGCCAGAGGGGTGAGGTATCTCGTCCACATGGGAGCGGATGGTAGCCGGAACCGGGTGGATCGCATATACGTATCAGGTTCTGACCTTGGCCAATCGATTGCGGCTGACACGCACGCGGATCGCCATCCTCGTCGTCCTGCTCGCCGGCGCCGCATTCGGCGGATGGAAGGCCACGCACCGCGGGCCGAAACCAGTCGAGGTGCAGACCGCCGTCGTGCAGCGCGCCGACCTCCAGGCCAAGGTCACCGCCAACGGCAAGGTCCAGGCCCAGCGCAAGGTGGACATCTCCGCGACCATCCCCGGGCAGATCACCCACCTCGCCGTACGCGAGGGCGACCGCGTGGCCAAGGGGCAGTTCCTCCTCCAGATCGATCCCGTCAGCCCGCGCGCGACCGCGCGCAGCAGCGAGGCGTCGATGGAGGCCCTCCTGCGCGAGGTCGACTCGGCGCGGGCCACGCTGGCCCAGGCCCGCGTGGACCTGGCGCGGGCGGAGGCCAACTTCAAGGAGCGCATCATCCCGGAGATGGACGTCCAGCACGCGCGCACGGCGGTGGCCACGGCGGAGGCAACCCTGAGCGCGGCCGAGCGGCGCGTGGAGCAGGCGCGCGCGATGCTCGAAGGCGCGCGGGACACGTTGTCCAAGACGGTGGTGCGCTCGCCCATCGACGGCATCGTCACCGCCAAGCGCGTGGAGGAGGGCGAGGTCGCCGTCGTCGGCGTCCTCAACCAGCCGGGGACGGTGCTCCTGACCATCTCGGACATGTCGGTGGTGGAGGCGGAGGTCGAGGTGGACGAGACATCGATCCCTTCCGTCAAGGTCGCGCAGGAAGCGCTGGTGCGCATCGACGCCTATCCGAACCGCACGTTCACGGGCCTGGTGACGGAGGTGGGGAACAGCCCGATCCTGGCCGCGACCGGGGCCGCCTCCCAGGCCATCAAGTTCCGCGTGAAGATCCAGATCAAGGACCCGCCGCCCGGCATCAAGCCGGGACTGTCCGTGCAGGCCGACGTCCTCACCGGCTTCCGGGCCCAGGCCCTGGTCGTTCCCATCCAGGCCCTGGTCGTGCGCGACATCGAAAGGAAGCCCGGGCAGGCCCCGAAGGCCGGCGAGCCGCGGGACGAGGAAGGCGTCTACCTGATGGAGGACGGCAAGGCCCGGTTCCAGGCCATCAAGACCGGTCTCATGGGCGAGCTCTCGATCGAGATCGTGTCCGGGCTGCGCGGCGGCGAGACGATCATCACCGGACCCTTCAAGTCGCTGCGCACGATCAAACACGGCGACCCCGTGAAGCTCGAAAAGCCCAAGAAGGACGCCTCGCCCGCCGCGGGCTGAGCTGGCATGTCACCCCAGGAGCTGCTGCGGGAGGCGCTGCGGGCCCTGCGGGCCAACGCGCTGCGCAGCGGGCTGACCCTGCTCGGCATCATCATCGGCGTGGGCACGCTGGTGGGCGTCGTCTCCGTGATCACCGGCCTCGACGCCTTCGTGAGCGAGAAGATCATCCAGCTCGCGCCCGACCTCTACGTGGTGACGAAGTTCGGGATCATCCGCAGCCGCGAGGAGTTCCTGGACGCGCTCAAGCGCCGCGACCTCGACTGGAACGACTACCAGATCGCATTGCGCACCCTGCGCCTGGCCGAAGACGTGGCCGCGGAGGCAGTGGGGAGCACGGCCGTCAAGTTCCGCGACCGCCGGCTGCCCGACGTGAAGGTCCAGGGCACGACCGCGAACTTCGGTCCCATGCTGCGCCTGGACATCGTGGACGGCCGCTTCTTCTCGCCCTCCGAGGACCAGGCGGCCCTCGGCGTCGTGATCATCGGCTCCGACGTGAAGGACGAGCTCTTCCCGCAGCTCGATCCCCTGCAGCGGACGATGCTGGTGGGCGGCACCCCCTATCGCGTGATCGGCGTCCTCGCCAAGCAGGGACGCGTGCTCGGCGAGGAGCGCGACCGCAAGGTCTTCATCCCCATTCAGGCCTACCGGCGGCAGTTCGGAATGCGGGATTCCCTGAACCTGCTCGTCAAGGCCAGGGGCGGCGTGAACGGCGTGGACGATTCCGTGGACGAGGTGCGCACGCTGATCCGCGCCCTGCGCCACACGCCCTTCCGGGGCCCGGATCCCTTCGGCGTCGTGACCGCCGAGAGCCTGACCACGCTCTGGCGGCAGATCTCCGCCGCCGCCTTCATCCTGTCCCTGCTGATCGCGTCCGTCTCCCTCGGCGTGGGCGGGATCGTGATCATGAACATCATGCTGGTGGCGGTGGTGGAGCGCACGCGTGAAATCGGCGTGCGCATGGCCCTGGGCGCGCGCAAGCGCGACGTGCGCCGCCAGTTCCTGACCGAAGCGGCCCTGCTGTCCCTGGCCGGCGGCCTCGCGGGTGTGGTCCTGGGTGCGCTGGCCGCGGTGGGCGTGCGCGGCGTCCTCGACTTCCCGGCCCAGGTCACGCCCGCGATCGTCGTGCTGGGGATCGTCCTCGCCATCGGCGTAGGTCTGGCCGCCGGCTACTGGCCCGCCCGCAACGCCTCGAACCTGGCCGTCGTGGACGCGCTGAGGGACGAATGAGCCGCCGCCGCTTCCGCGTGTCCTGGGTCGAGAACGTCGCCTTCGCCCTGGTGGCCATGCGCACGCAGAAGCTCCGCAGCTTTCTGACCCTGCTTGGCGTGATGGCGGGAGTGGCGACGGTCATCATGATGGTGAGCTTCGTGGTCGGCTTCAACAATGCCGTCACGGCGGGTTTCACCTCCTTCGGGGCCCATCTCGTCCAGTTCCAGAAGTTCGATCCCCGGTTCGGCCCCGACGAGCCTCCCGAGGAGCAGCGCAACCGCCGCGACCTCACCATCGAGGACGCGCGCGCGCTCAAGCGCCTCTCGACCCTGGCCGCCGCCGTCTCGCCCGAGCGCTACATCTTCGGGACAGTCACGGTGAAGGCGGGAAAGGAGGAGGCGAACGGTCCGCTGGTGGTGGGCGTTGCCCCGGACTACTCGATGGCCAACAACCATTTCGTCCAGGACGGGCGGTTCATCGGCGACGCCGACGTCAGCCACGCGGCGCGGGTGGCCGTGATCGGCACGGACGTGGCGGAGGCCCTCTTCCCGCATCGCGACCCCATCGAGCAGGAGCTCACCCTGAACGGCCGCGCCTACCGGGTCATCGGTCTCTTCGAGCACAAGGGATCCTTCTTCGGGGGGAGCAACGACAACTTCGTGGCCATCCCCATCTCCGCCTTCGACGAGCAGTTCCCGGAGGTCAAGAACGGAGGAGGCGACACCATCCACATCGCGACGGTGCCGCGGCGGCCGGAGGACGTGCCCTTGCTGATCGAGGAGGAGACGGCGATCCTGCGCGCCCGGCGCGGCCTGCGCCCGGGCCAGGAAAACGACTTCGCGCTCTTCACGAGCGCGGGGATGCTCCAGAACTTCCAGCAGATCACGGCGGGCGTGGCCGCGGCCATGATCGTGATCGCGGGCATCGCGCTGCTCGTGGGCGGTGTCGGCGTCATGAACATCATGCTCGTCAACGTGACGCAGCGGACGCGCGAGATCGGCATCCGCAAGGCGCTGGGGGCGACGCGCCGCGACGTCGCCATCCAGTTCCTGGTGGAAGCGGTGACGTTGACGGGCGTGGGCGGGGCGCTCGGGATCGCGTTCGGCCTGGGAGCGGCGGTGCTGGCGCGCATCCTCTTCGATTTCAACGCCGCCACCCCGGTGTGGTCGGTCGTGCTCGGCTTCGGCGTGTCGAGCGTGGTCGGGGTCGTCTTCGGCTTGTGGCCCGCCCTCAAGGCGGCGCGGCAGGACCCGATCGAGGCGTTGCGCTACGAGTAGGCGGGGCCATCGTGGGTGACGACTGGTTCGGGCGCCGCGCGCGAGAGCAGCCATCGCAGCGCTGGTCCGTCGCCGGCGGCGCAGAGGTCTCGCTCTTCGTCGGGGAGCTGGCCGAGGCCCCGGCCGACGTCCTCTGCACGTCCACCAATCCGAAGCTCTCGCTGCTCGGCGGCACCGGGGCCGCCATCATCGAGAGAGCAGGGTGGACCGTGCGCCAGGAGGCCGTCGAGATCGTCCAGCGCGCGGAGGCGACGTCCGGTCGCGAAGGGCTGGATGCAGGTACGGTCCATCGAACCTCGGCGGGGAGGCTGCCGCACGCCTTCCTCCTACATTGCGTGGTGAGCGGGCCGGGTCACGCCGTCTCGGCGGAGACCATCCAGTCCTGCGTGCACGGCGCTTTGGCCGAAGTCGAGCGGGCGGCGTGCGGCAGCGTCGCCATGCCCGTGTTCGGGGCTGGCCATGCGTCATTCCCGTTCGATCGGGCCGTGCAGGCCATCGCGGAGGCGCTCCGCTCCGCCCTGACGACGGTGCCGCGGGTCGTGCTCGTGGTCTTCGATCCGGACCGGGTCCCCGTCGTGGTGCGCGTCCTCGACCGCGTCTGGTCGAGGAGCGGCTAGGCCGGTTCCAGACGACGCGCCCCAGGCGGGTGCGGGCACGCCCTTCACCGCCCGCCGCAACGCCGCACGCGCCAGCAGGCGCGTCGAGTCGAGCGTCGGCAGCGGTGAGTTCGCGTCGCTCATGATGAGCGGAATCTCCGTGCAGCCCAGGACGACGGCGTCGCATCCGTCGTCCTTCAGCCGGCCCATCACCTTCTGGAAGTAGGCGACCGCTTCCGGTTTGAACACGCCGTAGACGAGCTCCTCGAAGATGATCCGGTTGATCTCTTCCCGTTCCGCGGTGTCGGGCCGCACGTACGCTATCCCGCGCGCGGACAGCTTCTCCGGGTAGACCTCGCTCTCGACGAGATACTTCGTCCCCGTGAGGCCCAGGCGCCGGAAGCCCCGCGCCACGGCCTCGCCGGCCACGACCTCCGCGATGTGCACCCAGGGCAGCGGCGATCGCGACTGGAAGTAGGGGAGAGCCTGATGGACCGTGTTGTCGGGGCAGATCAGGAAGTCGGCGCCGACCTTCGCCAGCTTCTGCGCGGAAGAGAGCATGATCTCGCCCACGGCGGCCCAGTCGTCGCGGTAGATCGGCTTCATGTACTCCGCCAGCGAGTGCGTGTGCATCGAGACCTCGGGGTGGTCGTGCGCACCGAGGAACTGGGCGCCCTCCAGGCAGATCGTTCGATAGCAGAGGGCTGCACCTTCGGCCGAGCAGCCGACGATCCCGATGTGCTGAGTGGTGGCCGATGTCTCTCGATTCATTCGTTCCTCCCCCCGCGCTTGCCTGGGGTCAAGCCGCGACCTCGTATTCGCTCTGGACGAGACCGCTCGCGTAGTGCCGCGTGGCGACGTGCCGCAACGCCACGTCGCGCGGCAACGCGCCGAAGAGCGGTATTCCGCTGCCGATGAGCACGGGCACGCGCGTGATCGTGAGCCTCTGGATGAGTCCGGCCCGCAGGAACCGCTGGATGGTGATCCCTCCGTCCACATAGACGTGACGGATGTCGCGCGCCTCGAGCTGCTTCAGGATCTCCGCCGATTCGCCCGACATGTGCTCGACCAGGGCGCCCTTCGGGACGGGGGGAAGGGGCCGCGTGCTGAGCACGAAGACAGGCTTGGCGCCGTACGGCCATTCCTCGAACGCGAGCACGATGTCGAACGTGTTCCGTCCGATGACGAGCGCGTCGACGCTGGCCATGAACTCTTCGTAACCGTGGGCTTCGCCGCCGCCGGGGGGCAGAAAGTCGAGCGCCCCGTTCGGGCGGGCGAGGAAGCCGTCGACGCTGACCCCGACGAACACGGACGCCTTCACGGCTTCCGCCGCACGCGTGCCCCCTTCGCAGGAATCGAGGCCGCGTAGTCCACGCCGTGCGCGATCCACCGCTCGAGATCCGTGTCGCTCTCGAGCCCGGGCGATTCGACGAAAAGGAAGCCCTTCAGCGGGCGGCCCGTGAAGTCCATCGGCCGCGCGTGGGGCCGGCGCAAGAGCTTCTCGTGCTTCTCCGCGCCAACGCGCACCATGAGGGCATCCTTCACGATGCCCACGGACATGTGGCCGCGAATCATGAATGCGATCCCGCCGAACATCTTCTTCTCGACGACTCCCTGATGGTCGGCCAGGACGGTCCGGATCCTTTCGGCCAATCCCTCATCGTAGGCCATCCGACTGCTCCTCTCCCCCGGTCGTGTTCAGGCGGCGTCCCTCGGCAGCGCATTGCGCATCCGGATCATCGAGAACTGGAGACTGGATGCGACCACGGCGTCGCGAAGCGGCCACAGATTCGATTCCAGTCGCAGCGACACACCACGCTTGCCCAGCTCGGCGACGGGGTCGTCGAGCGGCTCGACGTGCAGCGGCACGACCGGCACACGGCTCACGAAATATCCAGCGCATTCGTCCAAACAATCGAACGTGTCCGGCGAGAAATGGTAGCAGTGCAGGCGGCAGGACTGGAGGCGTTGGAGCCAGCCACTCTCGATGGCGACCACGGCCCTAGGCGAGCCGAGGAACCGCTCGATGTCCGCCGCCGTGGTCTCCGGGCCGGCGTAGAACGTGACGCGGGGGCACTCCCGAGGCACCAGGTAGTTGCGGAGGCGCTCCGCATCGATGGCCCAGACGACAGGGTCGGGGACGTACGAGGACGGCCGTGGCTCGAAACGTTCGATGCCGGGCGTTTCGCTGACGTGGAACAGCATGAGGTTCCGCCGACAGTCAGTCCAGAACGGCCGTCGCTTCGACCTCGATCAGGAACCCAGGGTCGGCGAGCGACGTGACTCCGATCCACGTGGCCGCCGGCTTCCCGGGGCCCGCGAAGGCTTCTCGGAGCGCGCCGCCCACGGCCGCGGACTTGTCCGGCGTGTAGCTCACGATGTAGATCCGCAGGCTGACGACGTCGGCCAGACTCCCGCCGCTGGCCTCGACGGCGGTCCGTACGTTATGGAACGCTTGGCGAGCCTGGGCCGCGAGGTCCATGCCGCCGACGAGCCGCTTGCCTGCATCCCACGCCGTCTGTCCGGACACGTAGAGCGTGCGTCGCCCACTGGCCACGACCGCCTGCGAGAAGCCGTGCTGAGTGCTGGGAAAGAGCGACGGGGGATTGATGTAGTCCTTGGGCATGCCCCCCTCTCGTTCGAGCCGAAAGAGTACAGCCTCGACGACCGGCGCGCGATCCGCCGGCCCTCAAACCTTCCGGGCCACGAACAGGAGCTCGCCCGGATACTTCGATCCGTAGGCGCCCTTGTCGTAGTCGGCATACAGATGTTCGACCTCGAATCCGGCGCGCACGAGCAGGTGCTCGGCCTCGAATCGGAAGAGGTAACGCAGGGGAAACGCCTGCACGAGGCGCTCTCGCCGCCCGTCGGGGTGTGTCACGTCGTGGATCAGCTCGAAACGACCGACCTGCGTGATGCGATCGTGGGCCACCGTCTTGTGACGTCGGATCACCCGGCGGCCGTCTGGAGTGGAGAACTCCGGCTCCTCACCGTATTCCTCGCCCAGCGTTCGGGTGGCGAGAGCGTCGAGCGACGGATTGAACAAGTCCAGGATGAGACAGCCGCCGTCCACCAGATGGCGGTGAACGGTCTCGAGACAGGCCAGCTCGTCCTCCACGGTCAGCAGGTGTTGGAAGGGACGAAACGGGAACGTGGCCAGCGTGAACCTGCGGCCGAGCTCGAAGTGGCGCATGTCGGCCTGGACGAGCTGCACCCGGTTCCGCACGGACTCGGGTTCGTCACCCAGGTGCCGGCCACAGATGGCGAGCATGTGGGCGGACAGGTCGAGCCCGACGATCTCGATGCCCGCGCGGGCCGTCGGTATGAGAACGCGCCCCGTTCCGCATCCGAGTTCCAGGACAGGGCTTCCCGCGTCACGCGCCGCTTCCACGAAGAACGCGACGTCCGGACGGTTTCGATAGGGCGTGACGTAGTCGTACAGCTCGGCGACGGACGCGTACTCCTCGTATTCACCGGCCGAAGTCATGGCTGATAGGACCCGGTCCTACTGGGCGTCCGGATTTCGCATCATTACGGCTGGGCGCGGCCCTCTGCAAGCTCCTTCACCATGCCGAACAGGGGAGTGCCGTGCAGGTCCAGTGGCGCCGACGTGCGGCGGAAGCCGGCCTGCTCGTAGAGCCGGATCGCATCCGTCAAGAAAGGCGTGGTCGAGAGGGTGAGGCGCCGCACCTGCCGACTCACGGCGAAGGCCTCGGCCGTCTGCAGCAACCGCGTCGCGACGCCGCGGCCGCGAGCGCTCGGGAGCACGGCCATGCTGCGCAGATAGATCTCGTCTGCGCCCTCCACCGCCGAAACAGTGCCGACGACTTGCCCGTCGTCGAGGGCAATCCAGCTGGGACCTTCGGCAAGGCGAAGTACGATCTCTTCCGCGGTCGGCGTCGTGGCGCGGAAGCCCGGGGGCGTGTACAGGGGCTCGAAGTCGCGAAAGGCCGCGAGGAGAACGGCCGCCATCGGACCGGCGTCATCCGGTGATGCGAGCCGAAGTTGAACATCCGGCCACTTCAATGAAACGTCGCCGCCGCTGTTGCGGGTTCGCCGCACGCATCTGGATCACCACCGGCACACGCTTTGGTGAGCAGGCTGCGTATCCGGCCTGGTGGATAGCCGCCCAGCTTGCCTGACTCGAAGTGTTTGGCCAGGACTCGGCAGGAGAACCCGCCAACCTCGTCGCAAGCGCCTTCCAGGTACTTGCGCGCCTCCTCGACAGGAGCCGGAGTCGTGGATTCGAGCATGACGCGCCCGACCATTCCACATGCGAAAGGCTCCTTTGCGGAGCAGGCCTTCTCGAAGGTGCGCCGGGCACACGCCAACTGATCGTCGGAATGTTCTCCTGCCCACACGCTCGCAGCATAGTTCGTGCAGGCATTTGCCTCTCCAAGGAGGCAGCTGCGTCGGTAGAGGGGCATGGCCTCTCCGGCGGTCTCGGGGTCCTTGTCGGCGGCGTAGGCCAGCGCGAGACAAGAGGCCCCGTTTCCGGCGGTGCACCTGGCGCGGCAGATCCAGTCTCCCCATTTGCACGGCGAGATCGTCGGGAGGACGCGGAGAGTGCCGATCGATTCCGCAACGCATCCCTCGTCGACGTGCGCGGGTCCGGCCGAGGATGCGGTTTGCTTGCAGCCCGCCGGTGTCACGGTGAGCCAGACGGCCATGGCCGCAAGGGTCATCCAACCGACGGCGGAGCGGCCGCCAGAGGATGCGACTAGAGACGTGGGGCGACCCTCTCCGCCGCTTCCTTCGACGTGATGACTGGCACTATCTCGAAGTTGACGATATCGGACCAATTGGCCACCCATTGGTCGATCAAGCCGGGATCGGCGGCTTCCATGACCTGATAGCAGCACTCCATTCGTGTATCGACCCAGCTCGAGACGTAGCCCACGCCCTCGGGCACAAGACGGCCACGGTCCCGAAAGCGTCGGTACACCGGGACGGGGTCGCTGTTCTTGAATCTCTCAATGATCATGAAGAGCATGGGGCCTCATGCTTCTGAGCGAACGTACTCGGCCTGGAACTCGTGCCGCTGTCTCCAGAAGAGGAAGGCGACGAGTAAGCCAGCGACGGCGAAACTGGCACCGTATTCGGTGGTCAGGTACGAGGTGACCCTCGTCTCCAGCGTCGCGGCCTGCAAGACGCCCTGGAACGCGTTGCCCGCGGCATGGAACAAGGCGGACGGCCAGAAGCTCTGCGATCGGATTCGAAGCCACGTATGCATGAAGCTGATTCCGATGACGACCAGAGTGAAACAGGCGTTCGAGTACCAGAGCGGCACGTTCGGGCGGTACAGAGGAGTGACCGCGATATTGATGGGATAGTGCCACGCTGCCCATAACAGGCCGACCATCAGGCTCGTCCTCGTGAAGCCCACGAGCTCATGCATCCGTGGGACGAGAAAGCCTCTCCAACCGATTTCCTCGCCGGCCGCGCCGATGAGCCCGGTGAGGGGCGATAGGACCAGCACGACCACGAGCAATCCGGCGCGGCTGCGCAAGGCAGAAGGCAACCCCGCCTTGGAGAGGACCTCGGTGAACTGGCTTCGGCTGAATGCGTCGCACGCGAACCAGACGAACAAGTACGGGAATAGACACAAGGCGACCGCGAGACCGTATGCGATCAAGAAGTAGCGAGTGCGTCCCCATCCCCATCCAAGCCCGCGTAAGGTTCTGTCCCGCACGATCCTGGTGATGAGTGCCGCCAGCCCCGGGCACCACATGAACGGCAAGACGTAGCTGCCCCACTGTTTCGGGGCGTCCGCCACCAGGAAGACCACGGCGTAAAACACGCTGCTGAAGAGCACGAGCAGTGTAAGGAAGGTCCAGACATCCCGTTTGGCCCGAGCTCGCACGCCTTCAATCGGCATCGTCATGCATCATTCAATGCGTCGGGACCTCACGAAGAGGGCCGCCTTCGTGGATGCCCGGACCTCGTCTGTTGCATCTTGATTGTTCTGCGGCCCACCGACAGCGGCGGAGGCTGCTGGCGTTCAATGACCAAGACGGTGTCGGTCGCCATGGCGTCAGAGGGCTGCCCCGCAATGCCGGCAGTCAATGCCAAGCCATAGATAGGTAGATCGGGTCATGGTCGCGAACGGCCGCCGTCCACACAATGGGCACTTCACCCTTGCGAGGGCGATGGTCAGCGCACCGGCAGTGAGAGCCAGGATGCCGAAAGCCACACTTACGTAGGGCGCAAGTGCGTGCATGGACGCCAACACCATGACACTAGCGCTGAAAAAACCGAGCGCGAACAACATAGTGAGCCTTATCGCCACGACGCGCCGTCGCACCGAAGGCCCCGGAGCGGGCAAGAGCCACCTCTTGAGTCAACTGCCTCACGTCTTACGGTCCGCAGAACACCAAGATCAGCAGCGAGGGCCGCCATCCTGGATGCGCGGACCTCGTCTGCTGCATCTTGTTGTCATCCGGCGCGGTGAGCTTCTGGCGACCTAAGCTGTTCCTGTGCGAACAATGTAACCGCAGACGCAGCTACCGTAGCTGAAATAAAAGTGATCGCCACGGCGGCCGTATCGCCCAGCGAGGCGCTGGGCTTGGTGCCGAACGCTCTCACGACGAAGAAACCCGCCAGCACGCCTGCGGTGGCGCCGACCGCGAGAAGAGTGGCGGGAAACCGCACCGGTAGGAGCCACTTCGAGCCTAGTTTGAGAAATGCTGCCTGAGCTGCGATCCATAAGACAAGAAGCAGCGTCCAGCCACCGCACCAGGCGGCGACGCCCGGACCATTGTCGTCGCCTTGCGCTGAGAGCGCGATGAAGAAGCCGAAAGGCGCGCAGAGGAGTCCGAAGGTGTGGGCGATGATACTCGCCGCAATGCCGGCGTAGAGTCTTACGCCCACCGACCGCATCACGTCAGCCATCGGCAATGTCAAGTCACCGTGACCAAAGGCGTCCGGATACACTTAATATCCCGAACTGGGATATCGAATATCCGAGACCAAGGATAAACGTTATCCCCGAACTGGGATAACTGATATCCCGCGCCGGTCGGACAAAAGTCCGGACTCTCTAGTTCGCGCGCAGCCGCATGTCGAACGTGCAGCGCCAGACGCCGTCCGCGCCGCGCGTGATCGGCCGGACGCCGCCGAACCGCCCGGCACGACGTGAGCGCTCCGCCATCTCGGTGCTGATCTTCGGATCGCCCACGAAGACCAGCTCCTCCGCTTCCTGGCGCGGATGGCCGGGACCGGACAGATAGAAGTGCACGTGCGCGGGCGGGCCGTCACCTGGATAGGGAGCCGGCCGGATGGTCTGGAACTCGTAGCGGCCTTCCGAGTCCGTCCGGGCCCAGCCGCGAAGCCGCGGAGGACGAGCCGCTCCCGATGGCGTGTAGAGACCCTTGATGTCGGTGTGGTACGCGTACACGACGATGTCGGGAACGGGATGAATCCCGGCCGCGTCGAACACCTGGCCCGAGATCACGAGTGGATCGCCGGGCTCCTCCGCGGGCGCGATGCGGGCCTTCGACGACAAGGACGCGGCGGCCGGTTCGGATTCGGCGGGCTCCTGCGTCCAAGATGGGACGGCGATCGCAAGAAGAGAAACGGCCAGCGAAACGCTCGGTCTCATGGTCCTGCCTTGCCCCCGGTGCCGGCCGGACATTCCGGCGGCCACGCCTCCGAACCCGTCTCGTGCCAGACGAAGAACTCGCCCGAGTCCGGCTCTTTCGTATCCCGCGAAAACAGGAGCGATCGGCCACTCGGGGAGAACACCGCGCCGATCTCGGAGCCGTTGACGTTGACTTCGGCCGGAAGCTTCACGCGCGGCGACCAGCCGGACGGCGTCTTGCGTGTTTCGTAGAGCCCGCCGTCGGCCATCACGATCAACCGCGAGCCGTCGGCGGACGGCAGCGGCTCGTATTCGTCGCTCGCGCTGTTCACGGCCGGGCCGAGATTCTCCGCGGTCCAACGACCCGACGCGTCATGGCGCGCGCGCCAGATGTCGTTACGGCCCAGGCCACCGGGCCGGCTCGAGCCGAAGTAGAGCCAGCCATCGGCAGAAGGCCGAGGGAACCATTCCGCGCCTGCGGAGTTCACCGGCTCCGGCAGGTGCACCGGCGTGCCCCAGACGCCGCCCGCGTCGCGGTCCACGCGCCAGATGTCCAGGTCCTTGCGCGCGTGCCCATCCAGCGAGCGCGTCGAGATGAAGTACAGCGTCCGGCCATCGGCCGTAAAGAAGGGATCGGCTTCCACTCCGTCGCCGGCGAACGCGGGTGGTTTGGGCTCGGACCACCCCGAAGACGTGCAACGGCTGACGAAGATGCGCCAGCCTTCGAACGCAGGGGAGCTGCGTACGAAGTACAGCTCGCCTGTGCGCGGATCGAACGCCGCGTGAGATTCGAAGAGTGGGCTGGAGATCCCGGCGGGCTTCCAGGGCCTGACCTTCGCCTCGAGGAACGGCGCGACGCCGACGGTGAAGACCGCCGCTGCGATCCACATCCTTGAAGGTGACATGCGCGCTCGCTGCGCCGGACGGTACCATGCGGACGAGACCGCGAATGAAAATTCTTGTCATCTACGTGCCGGAGGACGCGGCGCTTTCAGCCTGAGGGGCCAGAAAGTCTGGACCCGAGCCCGCGGGCGAGCGTATTAAGATACGAGTCCGGTCACATCGGGTCCCCGGTTCCATGTCCGCTCTCGCCGCCTTCCACCCCGCCGTGCAGCGCTGGTTCGCCGACCGCCTCGGCGAGCCGACGGCGCCCCAGCGCCAGGGCTGGCCTCTCATCCGCGAGGGGCGCAACGTCCTGATCGCTGCCCCCACGGGCTCGGGCAAGACCCTGGCCGCGTTCCTCTCCGCCATCGACTCCCTGCTGCAGCGGGGGAGCGAGCTGGCGGACGAGACGCATGTCCTCTACGTCTCGCCTTTGCGCGCCCTCTCGAACGACGTCCAGAAGAACCTACAGGGACCGCTGGCCGAGATCCGGGCCGCCGACGCGAGCCTTCCGGAAGTGCGGGTGATGGTGCGGACGGGCGATACGCCACAAGGCCAGCGCACCGCGATGGCGAAGCGACCTCCTCACATCCTGGTCACGACACCGGAATCGCTCTACCTCCTGCTGACCAGCGACAGCGGACGCCGGATGCTCGCCACTGTGCGCACCGTGATCGTGGACGAGATCCACGCCCTCGTGCGCGACAAGCGCGGCTCGCACCTGGCCCTGTCTCTGGAGCGGCTGGAGGTCCTGACCGGCCGTCCGCTGCAGCGTGTCGGCCTTTCCGCCACCCAGAAGCCGCTGGAGGATGTCGCGCGGTTCCTGGCCGGCACCGGACGCACGTGCGAGCTGGTGGACACGGGCACCTTCCGCGATCTGGACCTCGGCATCGAGGTCCCGCCGTCGCCGCTGAGCACGGTGTGCTCGCACGAGCAGTGGGCAGAGATCTACGAGCGCATCGCCGAGCTGGTGCGGACGCATCGCACCACCCTCGTCTTCGTGAACACGCGCAAGATGGCGGAGCGCATCGCGGCCCAGCTCTCCAAGCTGCTGGGCGAAGATGAAGTGGCCAGCCACCATGGCAGCCTGTCGCGCGAGCGGCGGCTGGACGCGGAGGAGCGGCTCAAGGCGGGCCGCTTGCGCGCCATCGTGGCCACCGCATCCCTCGAGCTCGGGATCGACATCGGCGACGTGGACCTCGTGATCCAGGTCGGCGCCACCCGCTCCATCGCGACGTTCCTGCAGCGCGTCGGCCGATCCGGGCACGCGCTCCGCAAGACCCCGAAAGGCCGGCTGTTCCCGCTCACCCTGGACGAGCTGGTTGAAGCGGCCGCGCTGCTGCGCGGAGTGGGGAAAGGCGTCCTCGACCGTACGCCGGCGGCGCCGGCCGCGCTGGACATCCTGGCCCAGCAGGTCGTGGCCGCGTGCGTGCCGCAGGAATGGCCCGAGAGCCAGCTCCTCGAGATGGCGCGGCGAGCCTGGCCCTATCGCGACCTTACTAAAGAAGACCTGGACCAGGTCGTCGGCGTCCACAGCCAGGGACGGCGCGCGCTCCTCCACCGAGATGGCGTGGGCGGACGGCTGCTCGCGACCAAGCGTGCCCGCATGGCCGCGCTGCTCTCCGGCGGCGCCATCCCCGACACCGCGGACTACCAGGTCCGCCAGGAGCCGGAAGGGACGCTGGTGGGGACGGTCAACGAGGACTGGGCGATCGAGTCCAACGGCGGCGACATCTTCCAGCTCGGCAACACGTCGTGGCGGATCCTGCGGGTGGAGACCGGAGTCGTCCGCGTGGCCGATGCCAAGGGCCAGCCCCCGACCCTCCCGTTCTGGCTGGGGGAGGCGCCCGGCCGCACGCGCGAGCTGGCGGCGGAGATCGCGACCCTGCGCGAAGAAGCGGGAAACGTGGACGCGCCGGCCCGGTTCCTCCAGGAGGCGTGCGGGCCCGCGCTGCCGGAGGGCGCCGCGCTCCAGGTGGCGGAGTACGTCGATGCCGGACGGCGATCGCTCGGCACCGTGCCCACGCAGCAGCGCGTGGTGCTCGAGCGCTTCTTCGACGAGAGCGGCGGCATGCAGCTCGTGGTGCACGCGCCCTTCGGGTCGAAGATCAACCGCGCCTGGGGCCTGGCCCTGCGCAAGAAGTTCTGCGTCGGATTCGGGTTCGAGCTGCAGGCGGCGGCGAACGAAGAGGCGATCGTCCTCTCCCTCGGCCCGCAGCACAGCTTCGAGCTGGGCGAGGTGTTCGAGTACCTGCAGCCCGCCACCGCTCGCGACACCCTGATCCAGGCCCTCCTGCCCGCGCCGATGTTCGAGACCCGGTGGCGCTGGAACGCGCAGCGCTCGCTGATGCTGGAGCGATCGCGCAACGGCAAGAAGGTGCCGGCCGCGCTGCTGCGCATGCGCGCGGACGACCTGCTCGCGGGTGCGTTCCCGCAGGTGCTGGCCTGCCCGGAGACCCTGCCCGGCGGGCCCATCGAAGTGCCGATGGAGCACCCGATCGTCCGCCAGACGGTCGAGGACTGCCTCACGGAAGCGATGGACGTGGACGGGTTCCTCGAGGTGCTCGAGGCCCTGCACGACGGCCGCATCGAAAGAAGGGCCGTGGACACCGTCGAGCCCTCCGCGTTCGCGCGGGGGATCCTGTCCTCGCAGCCCTACACGTTCCTCGACGACGCGCCCCTCGAAGAGCGCCGCACCCAGGCCGTCATGGCCCGGCGCACCCTGGACGCGCGCAGCGCGGACACCATCGGCGCCCTCGACGCGGACGCCATCGCGCGCGTCAAGGAAGAGGCCTGGCCGCAGCCCGCCAGCGCCGAGGAAGTGCACGAGGCACTCCTCTGGATGGGGTACGTGACGGACGAAGAAGGGCGGCCGTGGCAGGAGTGGCTCGACGCCCTGGCCGCGGACGGCCGCGTCGTGCGCGAGGACGATCGCTGGTTCGCGACGGAAGCCACGCGCGATCCCAAGGCGGTGCTGCGCGGCCGCATGGAAGCGCTGGGCCCCGTCTTCAGCGACGACCCGCTGATGGTGCACCTCGAGGCCGAGGGCGTCGTCCTCCGCGTGCGCATCGACGGGGCCGCCGCCTGGTGCGACCGCCGGCTGCTCGCGCGCATCCATCGCTACACGCTCGACCGCCTGCGCAAGGAGATCGAGCCCGTCACCGCCGCGCAGTTCCTGCACTTCCTGGCCTGCTGGCAGCACGTCGATCCCGCGTACAAGCTGGAGGGACCGCGCGGAGTGGCCGCGGTCGTCGAGCAGCTCGCCGGGTTCGAAGCGCTCGCGCCCGCCTGGGAAGGCAGCATCCTTCCCGCGCGCGTGCGCGGCTACAAGCGCGAGTGGCTCGACCAGCTCACGCTTTCGGGTGAAGTCACCTGGGGGCGGCTGTGGGGGGCCGGGTTGGCCGTGCCGCGCCGCACGCCCATCAGCCTCGTCCTCCGGCAGGACCTCGAGAGCTGGGGCGGCCTGGCCGCGGCGACGATCAGGCCGGAGCTGAGGCCGGAGGCGCAGGCGGTGCACGACGTCCTGTCCACGCGCGGCGCGATGTTCGCGCAGGAGATCGGGCGGGCGGCGCGCCTGCCCGCGGTGTCGGTCGAGCTGGCGCTGGGCGAGCTGGTCGCGCTGGGTCGTGCCACCTGCGATTCCTACGGCGGACTGCGCTGGCTCCTCGTGCCCGCGTCACGGAGGCGCTCCGCGAACCTCAGCGCCGGTCGCTGGAGCGTCCTGCGCGTCGAGGCGGGCGGCGAAGGAAACGCCGCGGAGTTCGTGGCTCGCCAGCTCCTGCGGCGCACCGGGGTCGTGTTCCGGAAGACGATCGCCCGCGAGCGTCTGCCCGTGTTGTGGCGCGACGTCGTGCGCGCCTGCCGCCAGATGGAGGCGCGCGGCGAGATCCGCGGTGGACGCTTCGTCGCCGGCTTCGACGGGGAACAGTACGCCCTGCCCGACGCCGTCACCCAGCTACGCGCGGTGCGCCGTCGCGGGCTGGTGCCTCCGCCGACGCGCCTGGCCATCCGGCCGGGCGATCCGATCGATCTCCCGCTGATGCCCGCGCCGCCGCCGCGCGTGGCCCCGGAGCCGGTCGCGCCCGCCGTGTTCCAGTCCGCGACCTGGTAGCGCGGATCAGCGCGCGGCGGCCGCGGCCGGAGGCAGGTGCGTGTCCCACCAGTGGCGCGCCTTGTCCGGCGTCCAGCGTTGGGGAAGGCCGGTGGCTTCCAGCCGCCGGGCCAGCTCGGCGGCGCTGGCTGGCCGGTGCTCCGGGTTCTTCTCGAGGCAGGCGAGGATCAAGTCCTCCAGCTCCCGCGGGACCTCGCGGCCGCCACGTTGCGACGGCGGCACCGGCGCCGTCTGCACGTGATGGAGCACGAGCTCCATCGGCGTCTTGCCTTCGAAGACGCGCTGGCCGGAGACCAGCCAATACGCGACGCAGCCCAGGCCGTAGATGTCCACGCGCCCGTCGATCGCGCGCTCGCCCAGCACGATCTCGGGGGCGAGGTACGCGGGCGTGCCCGTGATCGCGCTCTCGCGGCTCAAGGCCGGGTCCGAGGACGCGTCGGCCCAGCTCGACTTCACGAGCCCGAAGTCGAGGACCTTCAGGAAGTCGTGCCGGCGGCCCCTTCGGCAGGCGTAGAGGTTCGCGGGCTTGATGTCGCGGTGCACGAGGCCCGCATAGTGCGCGTCGTCGAGGGAGTCGCAGGCCTGCCAGACCAGATGCGCGGCGCGCTCCGCGGCCAGCGGCCCGAACTTGCGCACCAGCGACTCCAGGTCGAGGCCGTCGAGGATCTCCATCACGTAGTAGAACGTCCCCTCGCGCGTCACCCCGAAGTCGTACAGCTCCACGGTGTGCGGCGAGTGAAGGGCGGCGGTGGCCTGGGCCTCGCGCTCGAAGCGCAGGACGATGTTGTCCGCGGCCGGGCCGTGCGCGAGGCCGAGGCGGTCGGGCCGGATGAGCTTGATCGCGGCCGGGCGCGCGAGCATGCGGTGGCGCGCCCGCCAGACCTCGCCCATCCCGCCGCGGTCCAGGCGCTCCACGAGCTCGTAGCTGCCCATCTCGCGCGCCTTCCGCACGGCCGCTCCCAGCCGTCGCAGGACGAGGCTCGGCAGCAGGGCGAGCATCGCGGCCAGGTAGTTCTCGAGGCAGTTGAGGAGAAAGGTGGCCGCGCCGGCGGGCGGGTTCCCGAGGCCCAGGCCGAGGGCGTAGGCGAGGGGCCAGGTGGAGGCGGCGGCCAGGCTGGCCGCGATGGCCTTGCCCGGCGTGGCCGGGACCACCAGCGGGAAGATCACGATCCAGACGCAGAGCCACGAGATCGATTCCAGCGGACGCTCCGTGGCGAGAGGGGTGAGGTTGTCGCCGATCGCGATCCCCATGGCCACGACGATTTCGTAGGCGAGGCCGAGGTCGAGCAGGCGGACCGGCGTCAGCCGGCCCTGGCGCGCGATCCAGGCCACGAGGAGGGAGACGGCGATCATCACGCCGCTCATCACCGCGTGCGTGCGTGGGCGGGGCAGTGCGTACCACCCGGCCGCGCGGACGATCGGATGGATGACGAGGGCGAATCCGAAGGCGGCGGCCACGAAGAGGCTGGCCAGCTGCAGGCGGTGGCCGGCCTCGCGAAGGAGGTCGGGCGGCATCCCACGCGACGCGACGAGGGGCTCCGAGGACGAGTCGCCGGTGGTGCGAGGCCCGATGAGCTCGGCCGTGCTCATGGGGCGGACTATACGCGATCGTCTCAGTTCACATAGCGGATCTCGAGAGGCGCGCTCAACCTTGCTTCGATGTCGCGGAAGCGAGGCTCGTCCGGGACGCCCTTCTCGGTCCGCCCATCCGGGCGGACGGTCAGCGCCGTCGCGACCTCGAAGAACGCCTTGCGCGCGCGCCCGCGCGAGACCTGCAGGCCGTCCGGCATGACCACCATCCGGTATTCGACGATGCGCCCTTCGCCGAGCACCGAGAAGAGGACGCCGAGCGCTCCCGAGGTCGGACGGCCCGTGAGCCCTTCGATCTGATCGAGGACGATCATGTCCCCGTAGTCGAGGAGGTGGTACGTGATCACGCGCTTGTCCGTGACCTTCAGGTGGGGCGTGCTCTGCGTGTCCTCGTAGGAATATTCGTCGGGCGCGCCCGGCGCCGCCGGCCAGGAGATCACGACGCCGACGGCGAGGCGCGGCACCGGGCCCTTGACCACTTCGCGGATCACGCGCGAAGGCCGGTACTCCAGGAGGACGTCCTGCTTGTTCTGCCAGGCCAGGCGCGTGTAGATCGGCGCGCGCTCCGCGGGCACGCCCGCCACCTGGGTGAGGGCGCGGAACCACTCGTCGTGGCCGATGAGCAGGGGCGGTCCGTCGGGCCGCTTCTCCTGTGCGACCCGGGCCAGGTCCAGGAGTACCTCCGCCTGTAGCCGGCCTCCGTTCGCGGTGGCGAGGATGTCGTACCCGTGGCGCCGGGTGATCGCCTCCAGGACCTCGGCGAAGGGGACCCGGTACGGCGCTTCGGGGGTGGGGGCGGCGGCCACGGACCTTGCCAGCAGGGTCGCCGTGGCAAGGAGGAGAAGCGCCCGCCGCATCGTTCCTGCGAATGCTAAGCTGTTTTCATGCAGGAACGGCGCCTCAAGTCCAGCCGTCGCCGTAGTCCACAGACCGCCGCGGACCTCGTCGCGGCCATGACCGCGTCCGCGCGGCGCGGGTTGCCTCGCCGCGTGGCGCCGGCGCTGCTGGCCGCCATCACGGGCACCATCGAAGGCGTCGCCGCGACCGCGGGCCCCGTGGTCGAGGCCACCGCGGACGCGGCGCGCGGCGACGATCCCGCGCGGCAGCAGGAGCGGCTGGCCGTGGCCCTGCGCAACCTCGAGGAGGCCATGGGCCAGGCGACGCTCGCCGTGCGCGCCGCCCTCGAGGACATCGAAGGCACGAAGCGCCGTCTTCCGCGCCACAAGTAGGACCGCGGTCCGGCCATTCTGCTAGACTCGCGCCGCGGCAGCGCCCTCCATGCTGAAGGTCCTCGTCATCTCTGCGTCCGACCTCCGCGCCGACCTCGGGCGCACCGTGCTCTGGCGTAGCGACATCGAGCGCGCCTTCGCTCCCGACATCGACCGCGCGCTGGAGGCCATGGGCACGATCGTGCCCAACCTCGTCGTGCTCGACGCCGCCCCCGCCGACGCGCCCGGCGCCATCCGCCGCCTGCGCGAAGATCCGGAGACGCGCCCGGCCGCGATCGCGGCCGTGAGCCGCCATCCCTTCCTGGCCGACGCGGACATCCTGCGCGCGGCGGGCGCGAACGTCGTCATCCCGCTGCAGGCCGACCCGACGTTGTGGGACGCCCGCCTCGACGAGCTGCTGCGGGTGCCGCGCCGGCGCGACGCGCGCATCCCCGTGCGCCTGGAGACGTGGTCGCGCGTCTCCGAGGATGGCGACGTCGTGGAGGGCAACGCCCTCAACATCAGCGTGAATGGCCTGCTCTTCGAGTCGCCGGTGCCCCTCGAGGTCGGAACGAAGCTCGACCTGCGCTTCCGCCTGCCCACGTACGACGGCGACCTCCAGGCCCTGGGCGAGGTGGTGCGCCAGGAAGGGCGCCCGCGCAGCGGGATCAAGTTCCTCGTCCTGCGCGGGGAGGCGCGGGAAGCCATCCGGGCCTTCGTCGAATCGGGCTCGGCCTCGCGTCCGGGCGCGTCCGTGCCGCCGGCCATGGGCTCGACGGAAGGGACGGAGTGGGAAGCGGCGCTGCGCGAGAGCGAGGCCCTCAAGGCGGCCATGCTGGAGTCGGCCCCCGACGCCGTCCTGATCATGAACCACGAGGGCCGCATCGTGGAGGTCAACCGGGCCGCGGAGCGCACGCTCGGCTACAGCCGGGCCCAGATGACGGGGAAGACCATCGCCGAGACCTTCGCCCCGCCCTCGGACGAGCACCCGCGCCGCCGCGCGCTGGCCCGCCACCTCGCCACCGGCGGCGGCCCCCTCCTCGGCCAGCGCATGGAGATCACGGCCCGCCGCGCGGACGGCGAGGACATCCCGGCCGAGATCACGGTCACGCGCACGCACGTGAAGGGCAAGGCCTTCTTCACCGCCCACCTGCGCGACATCACGAACCAGAAGCGCGCGGAGCGGCTGCAGGCCGCGCTCTACCGCATCTCCGATGCCGGCGCCGCCATCGAGGACATGGAGGGCCTCTACGTCGCCATCCATCGCATCGTGGGCGAGTTCATGTACGCGCGGAACTTCTACATCGCGGTCCGCAACGAGAACGAGGGGACGGTGAGCTTCCCCTATTTCGTGGACGAGGCGGACGCCGCGCCCCCCGAGGTGAAGGAGGCCAAGACCCTGACCGACTACGTCCTGCGCACGGGGGAGCCCCTCCTGGCCTCGCCCGCCGTGTTCTCGGACATGGTGGAGCGCGGCGAAGTCGAGATGGTGGGGAGCCCTTCCGTGGACTGGCTGGGCGTGCCCTTGAAGAAGCAGGGACGCGCCTTCGGCGTCCTGGTGGTGCAGAGCTACGACCCCGCGGTGCGCTTCGCGGAGGCGGACAAGGACATGTTGACGTTCGTCTCCCACCAGATCGCTTCCGCCCTGGAGCGCAAGACGGCCGAGGCGCGCATCGAGCACCTCGCCTACCACGACACCCTGACCGGCCTGCCCAACCGGCGCCTCCTCCTCGACCGCCTGGAGCTGGCGGTGGCGCAGGCCCGCCGTGACAAGAGCCAGATCGCCGTGCTGTTCCTCGACCTCGACCGGTTCAAGGTCATCAACGACTCGCTCGGGCACACCATCGGGGACGAGGTGCTGCAGGGTGTGGCCGTGCGCCTGAAGAACCAGACCCGCAAGGGCGACACGGTGGCCCGGGTCGGCGGCGACGAGTTCACGGTCGTGATCCGCAACGTGCACCACCCTGTCGACACCGCGAAGGTCGCGGAGCTGATCCAGGGCGCGCTCCGGGAGCCGCTGATGGCCGGGGGGCGCGAGCTCTATGTCACCGGATCCATCGGCATCAGCATCTACCCCAACGACGGCACGGACGTGGAGACGCTGCTCAAGAACTCGGACACCGCCCTGCACCGGGCCAAGGAGCAGGGCCTCGACAGCTTCCGCCTCTTCGCGGCCTCCATGAACGCGGAAGCGGTGCAGCGCCTGCGCCTGGAGAGCGAGCTGCGGCGGGCCCTGCCCCGGGACGAGCTGTTCGTCCACTACCAGCCGGTGGTGGACCTTGCGACGGGGCAGATCACGAGCATGGAGGCGCTCCTCCGCTGGAGGAACGCCGAGCACGGCCTGGTCTCGCCTTCGGAGTTCATCCCCATCGCCGAGCGGACGGGGCTGCTCTCGTCCATCGGCCCCTGGGTCCTCAAGAAGGCCTGCGCGCAGGCCAAGGCCTGGCAGAGCGTCGCCCGGCGCGTGAGCGTCGCCGTGAACATCTCGCCCCGCCAGCTCCATCACGTGGACCTCGTCCGGCACGTGGTGGAAGCGCTCGACAGTGTCGGGCTGGAGGCCTCGCTGCTGGATCTCGAGATCACCGAGAGCAGCGCCATGCAGAACCCGGAAGCCACCATCCAGACCCTCAACGCCCTGAAGTCGCTGGGTGTGCGCGTCTCCATCGACGACTTCGGGATGGGCTACTCGTCGCTGAGCCAGCTCCAGCGCCTGCCCATCGACACCCTCAAGATCGACCGTTCGTTCGTGCGCGATATCAGCACCGATCCCGGGGACGCCGCCATCGCGACGGCGGTCATCACCCTCGCGCACTCGCTCCGCCTGAAGGTGGTGGCGGAGGGCGTGGAGACTCCGGAGCAGCTCGCGTTCCTCTCCGAGCGGAAGTGCGATCGCGTGCAGGGCTACCTGCTCAGCCAGCCCATCGCGGACGACCGTTGCGCCGACCTCCTGGCGCGGCACGATTCCGGACGGTGGCGGGCCGGCGGTGGCGGCGCGGCCTGACGGCTCGCTCTGCTCGGCGTCAGTCCGGCCAGACCAAGGCGTCCTGCCGGATGTTCCACCGCTGGGGGGCGCCGTCCGGACGTCGAAGCTCCACCGATGCCTGGAAGAGCGCGGACGTCACTTCCACCGTGGGCCGCGCGAGAGCCGGGTCGGCGGGAGCGGCCACGCCCTGCAGCCCCGGGATCTCCCAGTCGTGAACGGCGCGCCCGCCGTCTTTATAGGGACGCGGGAGCAACAGGTCCCAGCCCGTGCCGAGCGCGTTGATCTCGAACTCGTAGTACTCGTGGCTGTCGCCGTTCGGGTCGATGAAGAACTCGAAGTCGTGGTCCTGGAAGATGACCGCGTCGTGGCGGGTGAGCGTGGCCCAGAGATGGGGCTCGACCAGCTCCGCCCCGACGTAGAAGAACGCGTCGTCCCAGAGCATCTTCGCGCGCGTGCGCAGCGCGGGGCGCGGCCGCGCCTCGCCTTCGATGTCGACGAACTCGGCCGTCCAGGGCGCGCCTCGCCACCCCGCATCGTCCAGGCGGCCGTCCACCACGATCGGGCCCGAGGCCCGCGGACAGACGTAGCCGAGTGGCGCGAGCCGGGGCGGCGGCGCCGGCGCGGCCTGAGCGCCGGCCGCGGCCGCGAGGGCACCCGCGATCAGTCCCCGCCGGAGCCCTTGAACTGGTCCTCCTCGTCGGCGAAGAGCACGTTGAAGCTGGTGAGACTGCCGTAGCAGCCGCTGATGTAGGACTGCAGCCGGACCTTCGCGTCGTCGGGCAGCTCGGAGGCATTGACCTGCTGCTCGAGGGTCCGCAGCTTGTTGCGGATCATCACGATCTTGTGGAAGAAGCTGTCGATCGGCCACTTCTTCTCCTGCAGCCCGGGCTTGCCCGGCCGCAGCACCATCTCCCCGCCCCGCCATTTGTCGGCGGGCACGACGTGGGTGAGCCCGAGCTCCTGCCGCAGGACGCGCCGGAGGCGCGCCTCGAGATCGTCGTCGTCCGCGGCCGAGCTCATTCGGGGTGCCGTCCTTTCGCGCGCGATGGCGGGGGGCATGGCGGAGATGGGGGTGATGACGGGAGCACGCTCGGCCGTGGGGGCGCGGACGCCCGTCTCGCCGCCCCCGCGGTAGTTGTGCTCGCTGCGGCAGAAGTCGCACATCACCCGCGCGGCCCGCCCCTCGCCGTCGACGGCGATGACGGTGTGGACGCGGATGGCCTTGCAGGCGCGACAGAGGTCGTCGATCGACTGGCCCGCCCGATGCGGCCGCGCCACGCCGTCGCTCAATGCCGCCTCTCCCTCCGCGTCGGATTCTACAGGCGACCCTGGTACACTCGCACGCATGCGACGCATGATCTTGTCGATCGGTTTCGTGACCCTGGTGAGCCTGGGATGCCGGTCCGAGCCGGCAAAATCGCCGGACGGGGCGGCGCCGGGCCGTGCGGCCTCGGCCCCGGTGAGCGCTCCCGGCGGAACCGCGGCCGCCGCCCCCGTGGCCGGCGTCCTGCCCGATCCGGGGTGTGGCCGTGATCCCCGCGACTGGTGTGCCGCGCCCGCGGGTGATCCCTGCGGTGCCCACAAGGACGTCGACAGCTGCCGGGCCGATCCGGCCTGCCGCGGGAGAAAGTTCCACGGCGAGGGCACGGAGTGCAAGACCGACGAGCGGGGCTTCGGCATCGGCTGTCCGACCGTAGGCTGCCTCTCGCGGTAGCCGGATGAACCTGCTGTTCCTCGGGGGTACGGGGAACATCAGCACCGCTTGCGTCGAGCACGCGGTCGAGGCCGGCCACGAGGTGACCGTGCTCAACCGCGGCCGCAGCGCGTCGCGGGTGCGGGCTTCCGTACGAACGATCCGCGGCGATCGGGACGACGCGGCCTTCCTGCGCGGCGCCGCGGAGGCCGCGCGTTACGACGCCGTCGTGGACTTCCTCGCCTTCCGCCCCGAGCAGGTCGAGATCGCGATCGAGGCCTTCGCCGGCCGCGCCGGGCAATACGTCTTCATCAGCTCGACGTCGGCCTACGAGAAGCCGGTGGTGCGTCACGTCATCACGGAGGAGACGCCCCTCCGGAATCCCTTCTGGGAATATGCGCGCCAGAAGATCGCCTGCGAGGAGCGCCTGTGGCGCGCGCGGCACGAATCGGGGTTTCCGGCGACGGTGGTGCGCCCTTCGTACACGTACGGCGAAACGTGGATTCCTTCCGGCTTCGGCGGACAGGACTACACGGTCGTGGACCGCATGCGCCGGGGCCTCCCGATCGTGTGTCACGGCGACGGCACCTCGCTCTGGGTGATGACGGCGGCTTCCGACTTCGCCGTCGGCCTGGTCGGGCTGCTCGGCCAGGAGAAGGCGCTCGGAGAGGCCTTCCACATCACGAGCGACGAGGTCCTGACCTGGCAGGCCATCTATCGAACCATCGCGGAAGCGGCGGGGGCGAAGCTGGAGATGGTCCACGTGCCCTCGGCGCTGATCGCGGCCCTCTATCCGGAGCGCGGGGGCAGCCTGCTCGGGGACAAGGCCTGGAGCGTCATCTTCGACAATTCGAAGATCCGCCGTTTCGTCCCGTCGTTCCGCCCCCGCGTGAGCTTCGCGGCGGGGATGAAGCGGTCGATGGCCTGGTTCGACGCGGATCCGGCCCGGCGGGTCGTGAACGAGGAGCAGGCCCGTCGCATCGATCGCGTCATCGCGGCGCAGGGGCGCGCCGCCGAGGTCTAGTGCCGGAGTCCGCGCCGCGGAGGGGAAGTGTTATGGTTCCCCGTCGCGCAAACGATCACCCCACACTCTAAGGAGGTCCAGCATGGACAGGCGAAGGCTCTTCACTGCGGGCGGCGCGGCGGTGCTGGCGGCGGCGGCCGGAAGGTCCGCGATCGCGGACGGCGGCGCCGAGCAGGGGATCGTCGGCTCCTATTTCGGGACGATCACCGCGGTCAATCCGCCCCTGGGCAGCTTCAACAACGTCATCTCGTTCCACGAGGGAGGGGTCGTCACGGAGTCGCGGCGCTATTTCGTGCCCGCCACGCCGTTCGGGCCTCTCCTCGAGACGAGCGGCCACGGTGCGTGGAAGCGCACCGGCAACCGGACCTACGAGGCCTTCTTCCGGTTCCTGCTCCAGCAGGCTCCGCCGTCCGCCGGTGAGCCGGTGGGCACGGACAACATCCGCCTGTGGGTCAAGCTCAGCCGTTCGACCGGCAAGCTCACCGGAACCTTCGAGTCCAACATCAAGGACAACACCGACACCATCATCTTCACGGCCACGGGCGACTTCACCGCGGATCCGATCACGGTCTGAGGGGACGGGGAATCACAGCCGCGCGAACGGTCCCGCGAAGACCGCGCACAACACCGCGCCCGCCACGGTCATCGACAGGCCCCAGACCATCAGCCGGCGGAAGAGGTCCTTCGAGACCTCGGGATCCGCGACGGCCGCGACGCACAGCGCGCCCAGCGTCGACAGCGGGGACACGTCCACGATGGAGGCGCCGACGTTGATGCTGAGCGCGATGGCGAGCGGGTCGCCCCCGCCGAGCTCGCGCACGAGGCCGGGCACCGTGGGCAGGAACGCGGGCAGCACGACGCCGGAGGTGCTGCTGTAGGTCGAGATGACCCCCGTCACGAACGCGATCAGGGCGTTCACGGTCGACGGCCGGGCCAGGCGGGCGAGAAGCGAAGTGAAGAGCGCCATGCCGCCGGTGCGCTCGACCACGCCGACCAGCGCCGACATGCCCGTCACCATGAGTATCGCGGGCCAGGGCATGCGGCGGAGGGCGTCGGTCTCTTCCGCCGCGCGGATCAAGATGAGAGCGGCGGCGCCCGCGAATGCCGCCGGGCCCAGGGGCACACCCAGCCCCATCACCGCCGCGATCCAGGCCGCGATGACGGCCACGGTCAGCCACTGGGGGCGCGAGAACCCCGCGCCCCACGTGGCCGTGCCCGCGGTCGCCTCCGCGGAGCCGCCGCCGCTCCGACGCCGGCCGCCCAGCGCGAGATACGCGACGGCGCCCACGATGAGGTGGGCGAAGAAGTTGGCCGCCCACACCTTGATCTCGTGGCCGCCGAGGCCGGCCTCCGCCATCTTCGTGTTCGCGATGACGCCGACGGCGCTCACCGGAGAGAGGTTCCCCGCGTTCGCGCCGTTGGTGACGGCGAGCGCGGTGAGGAACGGCGAGACCCCCGCCCGCCGGGCCACGGCCATGGCCATGGGCGCGACGAGGGCGACGCTCGCGATCGCGCCGGGACCGACGGTGGAGACGGCGCAAGCGATGAAGAACAGCATGACGGGCAAGGCGCGGGCGTCACCGCGGGCGAGCCGGAGAGCGGCCGTCGCCAGGCGCTCGAGCGTCCCATTCGACTCGGCCAGCGCGAAGAGGAGGGTGACTCCGGCGAGCGTGACGAACAGCTGTGCCGGGAACGTCTTCACGACGAGGTCGGAGCCGCCACCACCCACGAGGCCGAAGATCCAGGCCAGGGCGAAGGCGAGCACGCCGACGTTCACTCGCGACGTGCAGCTGAAGACGATGGCGAGAAGGAGGGCGAGGAGGGAGAGGGTGGCGGGCGTTGGGCCGCTCATCGGGAGCGAACACTATGGCCCGTCCCGCGCCGCGGTCAAGGAGAAGGCGGCCGGCGTCCGCCCCGCCCGGGCGGGCGCCGGCCAGCCTTGCCCGACCCTATGGCCGGCGGGTGCTCAGCGCAGGCTCTGGACCTGGCCTCGCATCTCGCCGCCCGGGAAGGCCGTGGTGTGCACGTTGCCGTACACGGTGCCCGCACGGAAGCCGGCCAGCAGGTCCTCGTAGCTGATGCCGGTCACGTCGGACGCCTCGAAGCTGCCTTCGTAGAACTGGCCGTCGAAGGCGGCGCTGGGGTTGGTGCTGAAGTTCGAGCCGGGGCCCGGGTAGAGAGCGATACGGATCGGACCGTTCACGCCGGCGGCGCCGGAGTGGAAGTGCGCGCCCGTGATGGCGCTGATCCCGTGTACTTCGATGGAGTAGTCCACGCGGTTGCCGCGCACGTTGACGCCGATGACGCCCGTGGCCGCCGTGCCGCGCGCCGGCACCTCGTTGGCTCCGTTGAGCTGTACCACGAACTGCTCGCCGATATCGTCCGAGCCCTGGTCGCATGCGACGAGGGAGAGACCGAAGATGACGCACGAAACGCCGATCCAGGCTTGACGCATTCTGAGCTCCTTGGCGGGTGGTCTTTGGACACCGGCTCGCAAAGCGATGCCGGTCGTGGAGCAGACGAGGCAGGAACCGTGCCGCGTCGCGGGCGAATCGCCACGGGTGCCGACTCGTTGCGGGACGCCAAGTTGCACTCACGCGCGGACATGGAACGAGGCCCGGCCTGTTACCGATCGCGTAAGTTCATACGGAATCCGAAACAGGCGACCAGAGATGCGACTCCCATTCCCGCACAAGTGCCTGTCGGGACACGCGGAACCGATCTTGCTCGTCGCTAGGGATCTTGTTGAGCGAGCGATACAATCCGGGACCGGTGCGTGGCCGCACCGCCATGATCCGCTCCACGGCCGTCCTCGTCTTCCTTCTCGCCGATGTGGCTCTGCCCGCGGGCTCGGCCCGGGGGGAAGATGCCGGCGGCCGCGAGCCGAAGCGCATCACGTTCGGTGCGGAGGCGGTGGCCTCCATCGCCACGGACGACCCCGGCTACTTCAACGACACGAGCTACGGCCGGAGCGCGATGCGGCTGGCCCGCTTGCGTCTCGACGTCGCGCTTCGCCTCGGTGGCCGCGCCTCCATCCTCGCCGAAGGCCGCGCCGACAACGGGGAAGGGGTCACCGTGGCCGCGCTCTACCTTCGCCTGCGCCCGTTCCCGGAGCGGTCGTTCGACATCCAGGCCGGCCGGATCCCGCCCGTGTTCGGTGCGGTGGCCCGGCGCACGTACGGTGTGGACAACCCGCTCATCGGGACCCCGCTCGTCTACCAGTACCTGACCTCACTGCGCAGCAACTCCCTGCCCGCCTCCGCGGACGACCTGCTGGTGATGCGCGGCCGCGGGTGGCGCACGCGCTACACGATCGGCTCCACGGCCTGGGACCGGGGCCTGCCGGTGATTGCCGGCGATCGATGGGACACGGGGGTCGAGGTCCGGATCGGGAGGGAGCCCGTCTCCGTGACCGCGGCCCTCACCCAGGGCACGCTGTCCGATCCCGTCGTCCACGACGACAACGATGGCAAGCAGCTCTCGGGACGCGTCGAGGTGCGGCCGGCCCTCGGCCTCGTCCTCGGTGCCTCCCTCTCGCGGGGCGAATACATCTCGCGCGAAGCGGGACGGGTCCTGACCGCCGCGCCGCCGGGCGAGTCCTACCGGCAGGAGGCGGCCGGTTTCGACCTCGAATATTCGCGCGGATACTGGCTGCTGCGCTCGGAGACGGTGGTGAGCCGCTGGGACATCCCGCAGGTGCAGCGCCCGCTGCTCACGGACCGCCTCGGCTCGTGGGGGACGTTCATCGAGGCCCGCTACAAGATCCGGCCCGGGCTCTACACCGCGGCCCGCGGCGATCATGTCGGCTTCAGCCGCATCTCGGGAACGCTGTACGGAGGACTGCCGACGACGTGGGACGCTCCCGTCTCGCGGGCCGAGGTCGGCGCCGGCTACAGCTTCCGGCGGAACCTCCTCCTCAAGATCGCGGTGCAGCGCAACTGGCGGACGGGGGTGGCCTTCGGGGCCAGGGAGAGCGTCGCCGGAGCCCAGGTCCTGTTCTGGTTCTGATGGTCCGGCTCCCATGTGCTCTCCTCTTCATCCTGGCGGTCGCGGTGGCGACGCCCTTCCTGCCCCTGGTCGAGGTACCCGCAGCGAAGGCGGCCGCGACCGGAACCGTGCGCGGCCGGGTCGAGTTCCAGCGCGACCAGGCCCCGGCGGAGCGCCGTCCGCAAGTCGCAGACATCGGGATGCCCGGCCGGCGCGATGTGCCTGACCAGCGCGTCGCCGTCGTCTACCTGGAGAGCGCGCCCCGGGGCGCCTTCGAGGATCGCGCGGGGCCGACGGTCGTGCTGGACCAGAAGAACGAGAACTTCGTCCCCCACATCCTCGCCATCACCGTCGGCACCTCCGTCGAGTTCCTCAACAGCGACCGCACGTACCACAACGTCTTCTCGCTCTCCAAGGCCAACAGCTTCGACCTCGGGCGTTATCCTCCGGGGCGGGCCAAGGCCGTGCGCTTCGACCATCCCGGAATCGTGCGCGTGTTCTGCGAGATCCACTCGCACATGAACGCCTTCATCCTCGTGTTCGCCCACCGCCACTTCGCGGTCACGGGCCCGCAAGGGGAGTTCCGGATCGACGGCGTGCCCCCTGGCGCCTATACCGTTTCCGTCTGGCACCCGACCTTCACCGCCAAGTCCGAGTCCGTGCGCGTCCCGGAGCAGGGCGGCGAGGTCGAGGTCACCTTCGTGCTCTCGTGAAGATCTTCTCGTCGCTCACGAACCGGATCTTCATCGCGAGCGCCGCCCTCTCCGTTCTCTCCATCGGGGTGGCCATCGCCATCGTGAACGTGCGCGTGACGCGCGAAGCGGAGGGCGAGCTGGAGCGCGGGCTGGAGGAAGCAGCCCGTCTCGTCGAGCAGCATCACGAGACGCAGGTCGAGAGCTCGTTGCGCCTGGCCCGCCTCGTGGCCGACCTGCCGCGCTTCAAGGCCGCCGTCGACCTCGCCGATCCTCCCACGGTCGAGCCGCTGGCCCGTGACTACCGGGACCAGATGGGATCGGCTCTGGTGGTGGTGATCCATCGCTCGGGCCGCCTGCTCGCGCGCGTGGGGGCGGGGGAGTCCGGCGGAGCCTACGGGACCGACCTGCCCGGCATCCGCGAGGCGCTCTCCGACCGCGAGACGACGGCCTTCTGGCCCAGCTCGCGCGGGATCCTCGAGGTGGTGACGGTGCCGATCTTCATCGGCCAGCCCGGCCCCGAGATCCTGGGCACGCTCAGCGTCGGCTTCGAGTTCGACGAGCGGCTCGCCTTGCGCCTGAAGGCGCTCACGGAAAGCGAGATCGCCTTCGCCGTCGACGGGCGCGTGCAGGCCGCGACCCTTCCCCAGGGGGACTTCCCACGCCTGGAGGGGCTGCTCGGCTCTTCCGGAACGTCGCGGCTGACGCTCGGCGACGAGGAGTTCCTCGCCCTCAGCCGTCCGCTGGCCTCCCTGGCCCGCCCCGCCGCGGCTCCGCGGCCGGCGAGCCTGGGCCCCATGGCCCTCATCCTGCGCTCGCGCACCAAGCGCCTCAGCTTCATCGGGCCCCTGCACACCCTCCTCGCCAGCACCGCCCTCCTGGCCGTGGCTCTGGGGACTCTCGTCAGCTATGCGATCGCGCGCACGGTCACGCGGCCGCTGCGCGCCATCACGGCCACGATGGGCGAGATGGCGGCGACGGGGGACCTCACGCGCAAGGCCCCGCTCCCTGCTCCCGGCAAATGGCAGGACGAGGATGCACGCCTCCTGGCCAACAACTTCGCGGTCATGACCGAGGCCATCGCGCGATTCCAGCGCGAGGCGGGGCAGCGCGAGCGGCTGGCGTCGCTCGGGCGCCTCTCCACGGTGATCGCACACGAGATCCGGAATCCCTTGATGATCATCAAGACCGCCATCCGTACCCTGCGGCACGCGGAGATCCCGGAGGCGGAGAGAGGAGAAGCCTTGCGCGACATCGACGGCGAGGTCGTCCGGCTCAACCGCCTGGTGGAGGGGGTGCTCGACTTCGCGCGGCCCATCCAGTTCGACCTCGGCCCCGTCGACGTCAACCGCGTGTGCCAGGCCGCGGCCACCAGCGCCATGGCCGGCACGCATCCGCGCGAGGTCTTCCTCTCCCTCGATCCCGGGCTGCCGCCCATCGTCACCGACGGCGAGCGCCTGCACGGCGTGCTGGTCAACCTGCTGACCAATGCCCGCAACGCGCTCGACGCGCGGCACGTGGCGCCGGGGGCCGGAGCGATCGACGGCCGTCCCGACCTCGAGCTCGTCACGCGGCGCGCGGCCGGCGACCGTGTCGTCATCACCGTGCGGGACCGCGGCGTCGGGATCGAAGCGGAGAACCTGCCGCGGATCTGGGAGCCCTACTTCACGACGCGCCGGGGCGGGACGGGGCTGGGCCTGGCCATCGTGCGGAACGTGATCGACGGCCTGGGAGGGTCCATCGCCATCGAGAGCCGGCCCGCGACCGGCACCGAGGTCCACATCGAGCTGCCGGAGCGCCGGGCGGGCGTCGAGGCCGCGCCCAGCGAGCGCACGGCATGACCGGCCTCGCCTCCATCCTGATCGCCGACGACGAGGAGAAGATCCTCACCGCCCTGCGCCGCGCCCTCGAGCGCGAAGGCTACGACGTCGTGGCCACGACGCGCGGGCGCGAAGCCCGCCGCCTCCTCAACGAGCGGATCTTCGACGTCCTCGTCGTCGACAACCTCATGCCCGACCTGCCCGGGCTGGACCTCGTGCGGGACGTGACCGCCTCCATCCCGGAGGCCGACCGCCCCCAGATCGTGATGATGACGGCCCATGCCACCGTGGAGAGCGCGATCGCGGCCATGAAGCTGGGCGCGCGCGACTACCTCCAGAAGCCCTTCGAGGTGGACGAGCTCATCGTGGTGGTCGCCCATGCCGTCGAGCACCAGCGCCTGCGCACCCAGCACCGCTACCTGATCAGCGAGCGGGAAGAGGAGTTCGACCACTACGGGATCGTGGGCCGCAGCCGGGTGATCCAGGACGTGATCGGCAAGGCGGAGCGGGTCGCGGAGACCAAGAGCACCGTGCTCATCATGGGGGAGACGGGGACGGGCAAGGAGCTCCTGGCCCGGGCCATCCACGACCGCAGCGCGCAGCGGAACATGCCGCTCATCAAGGTGAACTGCGCGGCCATTCCCGACACCCTGCTCGAGTCGGAGCTGTTCGGGCACGTGCGCGGCGCCTTCACCGGCGCCGCCTCCAACAAGAAGGGCAAGTTCGCCCTCGCCGACGGCGGCACCATCTTCCTCGACGAGATCGGGACCATGAGTCCGTCGCTGCAGGCCAAGCTCCTGCGCGTCCTCCAGGAGCGGGAGTTCGAGCCCCTGGGCGCCGAGCGCAGCCAGAAGGTGGATGTGCGCGTGATCGCCGCCACCAACCGCGACATCAAGCGGCTGGTGGAGGACGGCCGGTTCCTGGAGGACCTGTTCTACCGGCTCAACGTCATCCCCCTCGTGCTGCCGCCGCTGCGCGAGCGGCGCGAGGACGTACCCGTCCTCGTCGAGCACTTCCTGCGCAAACACGCCCACCGCAGCGGCCGCAAGATCGACGAGATCCGCGAGGAGGCGCTCGCCCGGCTCAACGCCTACGACTGGCCCGGCAACGTACGCGAGCTCGAGAACACGATCGAGCGCGCCGTCGTCCTCTCCCGCGGGCCCGTGATCGAGGCGCGGGACATCACGATGCCGGGGGTGATCGGCCCGGCCCCCGCCGGCCTGCCCTCCCAGGAGCTGCGGTCGAACGTCGAATGGGCGGAGCGGCAGAGCGTCCAGCAGGCGCTGGTGCGCGCGGGCGGCGTCAAGAAGGACGCGGCGACCCTGCTCGGAATCAGCCAGCGCGCGCTCAGCTATTACCTCGCGAAATACCGCGTCGAAGAGTAGACGCCTTACCCCCGCCGTAACGCGCTTACGTACCCGGTAACTCCCGGGAACACGGCTGGGCGCGCAAGCCATTCTCTTCTCAAGGGTTGCGCGAGATTTTCGTTTGGCACCTACATTGCGATGAGGAGGGCTCGGGCGGCGTGTGGCCGCCCGATTTTTGGGAGATCCAATGCGCTTCCTTCGTTTTCCTCGCCTCGTCCTGATCCTGGCCGCGCTCGGACCGAGCTGCGGCGGCGGCGGCTCGAGTCCGTCCGCGCCCGCCAACCCCACCACGACGACGACCACGGTCCCGCCCGTGACCGCAGCCCCGGACCTCGTCATCTCGATCCTGGGGGACCAGGGAGGGATGTCGTTCTCGCCCGCCACCGGGACCCTTCGCGTCGGCCAGACCGTGGCCTGGCGCAACACCGATACCGACCTCCACACGGCCACCCAGAACAGCGGGGGCTTCAATACCGGCAACATCACGCGCGGCTCGACGAGCGCGCCCATCGCCATGACCGCGGCGGGATCCTTCCCGTACCACTGCTCGCTCCATCCGGGCATGGTGGGCAGCCTGACCGTCAACCCGTAGAAAGGACTCTCTGCCGGTCGCGCCGGGCATGAACGGGCGTCCGACCTCCGCGGACAAGGTGGTGTTCGCGTGTGCGCACGACTCCGGCCGTGCGCAGATGGCGGCCGCCTTCTTCAACCTGCTCGCGGATCCGGTGCGGGCGACGGCGTTCTCGGCGGGCGTCGAGCCCGCCGAGCGCCTGCATCCCGAGGTCGTCACCGCGATGAAGGAGGTGGGGGTGGACCTCTCCGCCGCTCGTCCGCGTCTCCTGACCGCGGAGATGATGCGAGGGGCGTCTCTGGTCGTGACCATGGGTTGCGGCGAGGAGTGTCCCTACGTCCTCGGGTTGCGCATGGAGGACTGGCCGATCGGGGATCCGGCCGGGCAGCCCCTGGAGCGGGTGCGCGCGATGCGCGACGACGTGGGCCTGATGGTCGCGCACCTCGTTTCGACACGGCGCTGGGTCCGCGGCCTTCACGACCCGCTGCCTCGGAAGGCGGGGGAGCTGCGCCGCCGGGGCTACAGCCGTCGTCGCTCGCGCCGGCCCGTGGCCAGTCGCTGATCACGGACTGAACACGGGTCCTGGCGCGTATCTTGCTCGAAAGCCCCGAGGGGGGCGGTTCGTCCGCGTCCCGACGGCGTTCCTTACACGCCAAGGAGGCATCCATGAAGAACCTACTCGCGGTGAGCGCCCTTGCTCTCGGCCTGGCGGCGGTAGCCGGGGCGGCCGATCCGGATCCCACCATGAAGGGATCCGTCGTGACCCTGTCCGGCTGCGTGGCGGGGGCCGATTCGGACTCGTTCGTCCTGACCCACGTCCAGAAGGTTTCCGCGGACGGCGCACCGATCCCGAACTCCGCTCCGGCCCTCGGAGCCCACGGGATGGAGGGCGGCGGGGAAGAAGTCATCTACTGGCTCAGCAAGGATTCCGTGAAGAAGATGCGCGGCCTGGAAGGCCACCAGGTCGAGGTGACGGGCACCGTTACGGACATCAGCACGGGGACGGTGAAGGTCCGCCAGGAGCCGGGCAAGGACGGCCGGGACAACAAGGTCGAAGTCGAGGCCCGCGGCAAGGACGCCTCCGCCAAGACGGAAAAGCCCGTCGAACCGGGAGCGACGGTGCCGGTCGGCATGAAGGTGAAGGAGAAGAAGACGCTCCCGACCTACCGCGTCCAGGTCGACACGGTTCGGGACATCGCGACGAGCTGCCCGTAGGGGGCCGCTGTCCCTTGGAGGTTCGGAGGGATTCGCGTTAGCCTGCGCGGCCGATGCGAAAGGCCGCGCGCGCCTCCCTCCTCCTCGCCGCCGTCCTCGCCCTGGCCGCACTGGCGCTCGCCATGTGGCCGCGGCCGCGGGTCGATCCGGCGGCCCTGGTTCCCAGGCGGCATTACGACGTCCGGATCCTGCGCGACACGTGGGGGACTCCGCACGTCTTCGGACGCACGGATCCCGACGTCGCCTACGGACTCGCCTGGGCCCACGCGGAGGATGACTTCCAGACGATCCAGGGCGCGCTGTTGGCCGCGCGCGGACGCCTGGCCACGGCGCTCGGGCGCGCGGGCGCGCCCAACGACTACATGGTCCAGCTCCTCCGCATCCGAGACGTGGTGGAGGCCGGCTACGAGCGGGACCTCACCCCCGAGACGCGCGCGCTCTGCGAGGCCTACGCGGACGGCATCAACCACTACGCCGCTCTCCATCCGGACGAGGCGCAGGCCTCGCTCTTTCCCGCGCGCGGCCGCGACCTCGTCGCGGGGTTCGTCCACAAGACGCCCCTCTTCTTCGGCCTCGACCGCGTGCTCCGCGGCCTGCTCGAGCCCGCCTCTTCGCCCGTGCCGCCCGCGACCCCGACCGGCTCCAACACGTTCGCCGTCGCGCCCTCGCGCTCGGCCGACGGCTTCACCCGCCTGGCCATCAACTCGCACCAGCCCTGGTCGGGGCCGGTGGCCTGGTACGAGGCCCACCTGCACAGCGAGACGGGGTGGGACGCCGTCGGCGGCGTGTTCCCGGGAGCGCCCGTCATCCTGCACGGGCACAACCGCAACCTCGGCTGGGCGCACACGGTCAATCAGCCCGACCTGATCGACGTCTACGCGCTCGAGATGAATCCCGCGGATCCGAACCAGTACAGGTTCGACGGAGTCTGGCGCGCGCTCGAGGCGCGCACGGCCGCCATCGAGGTCAAGGTCCTGGGTCCCCTGCATTGGACCGCCCACCGCGAAGTGCTGTGGTCCGTATATGGGCCGGTGGTGCGGGGACCGCGCGGTGTCTTCGCGATCCGGATCGCCGGTTACGGCGACGTGCGCCACATCGAGCAGTGGTACCGGATGAACAAGGCGTCCCGCTTCGACGAGTGGATCGACGCCATGCGCATGAACGCGCTGCCCATGTTCAACGCCTCTTACGCCGACCGCGAAGGGCACATCTTCTACGTCTACAACGCGCGGCTTCCGCGGCGCGCTGAGGGATACGACTGGGCCGCCATCGTCCCCGGGAACACGTCGCGCACGCTGTGGACGGAGTCGCTGCCTTTCGACCTCTTGCCGCAGGTCAAGGACCCGCCTTCCGGCTTCGTTCAGAACTGCAACAGCTCGCCGTTCCGGACGACGGCGGGGCCGGGCAACCCGGACCCCTCGTCGTTCGCGCCTTCCCTCGGGATCGAGACGCGGATGACGAACAGGGCCCTGCGCGCGCTCGAGCTGCTTGGCGGGGACGAGCAGATCACGCGCGAGGAGTTCGACCGGTACAAGTTCGACGTGACCTACTCCACCGCCTCGACCGTGGCCGAAGGGCTGCGGCGCATCCTCGCCGCCCCCACTCCCGCCGATGCCCTGACGCGCCAGGCGCTGGATCTGCTGCGGGGATGGGACCGGCGGGCGACGGGGGACAGCCGGGCGACGGCGCTCGCGCTCCTGGCCCTCCTGCCCTCCGGCGAGCCGGAAGCGACCGAGGTCCCCACGTCCGTTCTCGTCCAGCGCTTGAGCGCGGCCGCGCATCTCCTGCAGGACCGGTTCGGCCGGATCGACGTGCCATGGCAAGACGTGCTGCGCCTGCGACACGGCACGGTGGACGTCGGTCTCTCGGGTGGTCCCGACCTGCTGCATGCGGTCTACGGCCGTCCCGGCAAGGACGGACGCATTGCGGGGGTCGCCGGCGATTCCTACATCCTGCTCGTGGAGTGGGACGGGCAGGGCCGGGTCTCCTCGCGCAGCATCCAGCCCTATGGGAGCGCCACCCTCGACGCGCGATCCGCGCACTACGCCGACCAGGCGCCCCTGTTCGCGGCCGGCCGGCTCAAGCCGGTCTGGATGGACGAGGCGGAGATCCGCGCCCACCTCGAGAGGGAATACCGGCCGGGGGCTTCGCCCTAGGCGATCAGCGCCAGGAGATCAGCGTGACGAGACCATCAGGATCTCGGCGATTTCCTTCGTGCGGTTCTCCCAGAGGCGCGGGGCGCGGGCGGGCAGGGTGACCGCGTCGCCGGCGGTGAGCGTGTTCTCCTCGTCCGCGAGGGTGAGCGTGACCTCTCCGCGCAGCACGAACGCGAACTCCTCGCGGGCCTGGTCGTGCGGGTGCTTGCCGCTCTTCCCTCCGGGACCGAAGACCGCAATCATGGGCTCGAGCTTGTGGCTCTGCCTCATCGGGCCCACCGACTCGATGTGGGCGTCCGTCCAGGTGCTGTCGAGGCGGTGCCGCTCGTCGCGACGGACGATCAAGGGCTCGTCGCCCGTCTCGGCGGCGGCGAAGAACTCGCCCAGGGTTACCCCGAGCGTCTCCGCGATCTTGTGGAGTGATCCCAGCGACGGCGCGACCTGGCCGTTCTCGAGCTGGGAGATGAAGCTGGCGGAGAACCCCGTTTCCGCCGCGAACGCGCGCACGGAGAGGCGGCGCTCCGTGCGCAGCCGCCGGATGTGGTCCCCGATGACCTGAGGATCGACGACGGTGCTCATGCCCGGGGCGGTCCGCTACTACTGGTAGCGGAACTCCGTGCAGAGCTCGTTCGAGAAGATCTTGTCCAGCTCCGCCGTCGCGCAGAACTTCCCGTCGCGAGCGGCCCGGAGCCGCGGATGGTAGATGTTGTTGAGGTTGTCCTCGTCGATGAGGTTGCTGTCCCAGTGCCAGAGGACCTCGCCCGAGCCGCGCGTCTCCTTGTTCTTGCTGTCCTTGGCGATGATGTCGAGGCGGAAGTAGTAGCCGACGGGGATGAGGGGCAGCCCCTCCGGCGTCTCCCGGTACTGGTACACGCCGCCGCGGCCGTCTTCGACCACGAAGAGGCGCAGCGTGATGCGCACGGGCGGCGTCACCCTCTCGACCGGCGGCTCACCTTCGGGGGAGGGCTCGGGAGTCGGCGTCGGGGCCGGCGTCGGTGTCGCGATGACCACCGGGCTCGGCGTCGTCACCGGCACCGGCGTGCTCGGGGAGCCTCCGCCGCAGGAGACGGCCGTCGCCCCCAGAACCATCGCCATCGACACCTGGTTGAACTTCATCGCACTGCTCCCATGCCCTTGCGGCTCACCCCAGCGTACAGCCGATCTGCGATCTTAGGCGACGGGCCTCCCGCCGTCAACTTGGTAGCTCAGAAAGGTTTAAGGGCGCTGGACGATCGATCGGTGGAGCTGGACAGGGCTCGGGCGGGGCCTGACGATCGTTTGACACCGCTTTCACCCGGGTGTACTTAGGGCCAACCTCTTCAGCGGCCGTCGGGGGATCACTAAGCGAGGTCAAGGATGCGGCGACAACTGTCGGCGTGTGTCGGGCTCTTTCTGCTTGTCGCGACCAGTGCCTGGGCGCAGCTCTCGTCGCAGACGGCCCTGGTCGGGACGGTGACGGACAGCGGCGGATCGGTGGTCCCCGGCGCGCAGGTCGTCGCCGTGAACGCGGGCACGAAGGACACCTACGAGGTGACCACGAACGGGGAGGGCTACTACAACATCCAGTTCGCGAAGCCCGGCCGCTACGAGATCACCGTCACCATGTCCGGCTTCTCGACGTTCAAGGCCACGGGGGTCGAGGTCGCGACCAACCAGGTGGT
>Ga0207428_10000278_pt1 | contig 68837 bp, 52 predicted proteins | sample RhiMethybrSRZTD1_FD_187600 | JGI IMG/M metagenome (GOLD analysis project Ga0207428, IMG submission 187600) | Populus rhizosphere microbial communities from Tennessee, USA - Rhizosphere MetaG P. TD hybrid SRZTD1 (SPAdes) (version 3) | ecosystem: Host-associated > Plants > Roots > Rhizosphere >... | reverse complement strand
CACGAAGATGATCGAGGCCACGATGCCGAAGACGAGGCCGAGCCCGCGCTTCGGGCTCCAGGGCGCGAGCCAGGCGGAGACCGCGTAGGCGAGGAGCATCAAGAGCGCCACGCCGGCGGCGATCATCAGGTTGAGCGGCTGCTTGGGCCTTAGCGCGTCTTTGAGTGCGATGGCCGCCTCACGTGAGAGTCGAGGTCACGCGGTCGAGGTCCTTGAACGAGATCCGGACGGCGGAGCCGTGGGGGCACATCTGCACGCAGGCCGGCCCCTCCGGCCGGGTGAGGCACAGGTCGCACTTCGTGGCCACCTCGACGTTCTTGCCGTCGGGCCGCTTCTCGTCCTTCTCGACCATCGTGATGTTGCCCCACGGGCAGCGGTTCGCACAGTTGCCGCAGCCGATGCACGTGGGCTGGTCGATGGTCACTTCCAGCGTGCCCACCTGGCGCGTGATGGCGCCCGTCGGGCAGTCGATCATGCAGACGGGGTCGGTGCACTGGTAGCAGGCGGTCGGCACCAGCCAGCGCCGGTACTTCGACCCCTCGCGCATGAAGCGCGGCTCCCCGCCGTGGGCGTCCGCGCACCCCCGCACGCACTCGTCGCAGCGCGTGCAAGTCGAGAGGTCGATGAGGAGGACGCTCTCGCCGTGGATGAGCCCGGTCTCCATCGCCATCTGGACGTATTCGGAGGAGTTGGGCTGGCGCTTGATCGCGCCGCGCGCCTTGAGGCGCTTCACCGACTCCTCCCACAGCTCGTCCTCGACGTCCGGGTAGGCAGCGGTGACGGCGCGGAAGATGTCGCGCGAGAGCTTGACGATCTCGACGTGCTCCAGGGCCTGCAGGGTCACGGGCCAGGTGTCCTCGAGCAGGAGCGCGGACTCCCCCGCGTGATCGCCCTTGCGGAGGTAGGTCAGGGCCAGGTCGGTCGCTCCGGCGTGCACGGATACCTTGACGTAGCCGCCGATGACGAGCAGGAGCGCGTCCGCGGGCGCGCCCTCCTCGACGATCACCTGCCCCGGCTCGAAGGAGAGGAGCTCGGCCCGCCGCTTGACGTCCTCCACGAAGCCGTCGTCCATGCGCGAGAAGAGCGGGACCATGCGGAGCTGGCGGGCCAGGATGCGCTCGCGGTAGCGCTCCTCCACGCTCTTCTTGAAGTCCTTGGAGGAGGCCAGGAGCATGCGCAGGCCGGGCAGCCGGATCTGCAGCACGGTGAGAGGCGTGGCCGCGCGCACCGTCGCCGACACCGCGTAGCGCGACAGGGCCCCGATCTCGCCGAACACCTCACCCGGTCCGAGGGTGAGGTTGCCGCGCCCCGGCCCCATGGCCGCGGGCAGCGCGGAGAGGATGACGGTGCCGGAGAGGCCGGCGGAGCCGCGGCCGATGTAGGGCGCGACGTCCGGCCGCGCATTCGGGCGCTGGGCCGCGGGCACGTGGGCGCCTCCGCGCACCTGAGGGCGCTGCTCGCTCTCTCCGGTGAGCACGACCTCCGCCCCGCCCTCCACGACGAAGTACGCGGAGTCGCTGTATTCGCCCTCGCGCAGGACGAGGTCGCCCATCTCGTAGCGCACGAGGTGGATGTAGCGGCGCACCTTCTCGATGACCTTGGGCCGCGCCTTCTCCGGGATGCCCGCGAAGAGCGACTGCTGGGCGAGCAGGTCGGGCTCCGCCGGCACCATGAGCTGCATGCGCCGCTCGTAGCGTTGTTGCAGCTGGGTTCGATCCACCGTGCTCATGGCCGTCGTAGCGCCTCCAGCGCGAGAGCGATCGCCTCGTCCTGGAGGCGCAGCAGTTCTCCGTCGGGTCCCTTGAACTCCTTGGGCGCGGCGGCCGGCGGCAGGGCGGGCATTTTCGCGCCGCCGCGCAGCACGCGCGCGAGGACGAGGGCGGCTCCGCCGCGCGCTTCCGCCACCCGGGCCGTGGCCGAGCGCGGACCCGCGGGGGCCGCCGGCGGGGGCGGTGGAGCGAGAGCGGCCGCGTCCGTGGCCACGATCGCGGGGGCCACGGGAAGGTCCTCGGCCAGCGAAGGGGCGGGGACCACGCGGGCGGGGGGAGCCGGGCGCGCGGGACGCGGAGCCGCAGGCGCGGCCGTACCGCCCGCCGGGGCCGCGGCCGGCTCCGCCGGCTCCACTGGTTCCGGCTTGTAGTCTTCGGGCAAAGCGCGGATCGGCGCGTTCCAGTCCCAGGGCGCGGACGCGGCGCTGGGTGCGGCCGGGGCCGCGGCCGGCGCGCGTCCGCCCGCCTTCACCGGCGGCGGCGCGCCCCCGGGAGCGGCCGGCGCGGCTCCGCCGGGCGGCGCTGGCGGCGCGGCCGCGGCGCGCGCGGACGCGGGCCCCATCGCCGCCTTTCCAGCGGCGGTGACCGAGGCGAAGTCGTAGGTGGTGTCCCAGTGCACGACCTTCTTCAGTCCGGCCCCGACGTCGAACTCCGCACCCGACGGGTGTCCGGCCGCGATCAGGCGCTTGTCCGTCGTGAGATGGCAGGCCACGCAGGCCTTGGCGATCGCCGGCGGTTTGCTCTTCAGGTCACGCAGGCCCGTGCTGACCGCCTTGGCGTACGAGCCCTTCACCTGGTGGGGCTCGAGGTACCCGCTGGCCGGGCCGTGGCAGCTCTCGCAAGAGACTCCCGCGTTCGCGTCGCCGCGGAACACGGTGGCGTGGCAGGTCACGCAGGATCCCTTCACGTCGTAGGGATCGGCGATGCCGATGGCCTTGGCGTAGGTGCCCGCCTTGGCTCCGTCGAGCTGTTTGCGGGTGTTGAAGTGGGCCTTGTCCTTGTATTGGAGCGGCTCTTCCTTCTGCCACTTCGCGGTCTGACGATCGTGATCGTGGCACGTGGTGCATTTGGACGGCCCGACCACGGTCTGCGCCCGCGCCACCGATGCCGCTGCGAGGATCACCGCGCCGACGACCACGACGGTGCGCGAAGAGAGCATGAAGAGCCGAAACTCTCGTCCAACGCCCGAGCCGTGTCAACTCGAAAAGCGGTTCGCGTGGCGCGGCGCCGCCCGGGATGTGATCTCGACGGTTGACGGCGCGCGGGCAGAACGGCTAGAGTCCGCGCTCGCACCAAAATACGGAGGATACGATCCCCCGAGAGAGACGTCGCCAGGCTCCCCGGTATCGTGCCCTGTTCGCCGCCGTCGCCCTCCTGCTCGCCTCGACGCCGAGGTTCGTGCACGCGGCCGACGAGACGCTCACCGCGGACGAGGTCTCGCGCATCCTTTCCCAGGCGGCGGCGGGAGCGGCCAGCGTGGGCCTCGCCGCGCAGATCTCCGTCGTGGATGCGGAGGGGCGCTCGCTCGGCCTCCTGCGCATGGACGGCGCGCCCTCCCTCACGACCATTCAGCCCGTCGAAGGCACCAACGGCATCGGTCTGACGACCGTCGACGCCGGCGTCGCCGCCTTCGCCAAGGCGGCCAGCGGCGCGCTTCTCTCCAGCGGCGGCAACGCGTTCTCCACGCGCACGGCCAGCTTCATCGTGCAGGAGCACTTCCCGCCCGGCATCGATTTCACGGGCGGCGGACCCCTCTTCGGCGTGCAGTTCTCGAGCGTGCGCTGCAGCGACGTCAACCCCGTCTCGCCGCTCGGACTCTCCGCCGATCCGGGCGGGTTCCCCCTCTACAAGAACGGCCGCGTCGTGGGCGGCATCGGCGTCGAGGGAGACGGGGCCTACTCGCTCGACCGCCGGCCCGACCTCCTGGACGTCCCGCGCGAGGAACAGGCCGCGCGCGCCGGCCAGCGCGGCTTCGAGCCGCCGGAGATCATCCGCGGCGACCAGATCCTCGCCGACGGCATCCGCCTCGCCTACACGGACACCGACGCGCCATCGGCGGGGACGGCGCGGCCGGGCCTGATCGTGGACGGCCCGCGCGCGGGCGGGCAGGCGCCGCGGACGGACTTGACCCTGGGCGGCGTCGCCGGAGAAGCCGACCCGCGCTACCCCACGCGTGCGGGGCAGGTGCTCACCGCGGCCGACGTCAACACGATCCTGACCCAGGCCGCCCAGCAGACGGTGCGCACGCGCGCCGCCATCCGGCAGCCCCTGGGCAGCTTCGCCCGCGTCTCGATCTCGGTGGTCGACCTCAACGGCGACGTGATCGGGTTCTTCCGGAACGCGGACGCGCCCCGGTTCGGGATCGACGTCTCCGCCCAGAAAGGCCGCACGGCGCTGTTCTTCAGCAGCCCCGACGCGGGCACGGCGCTGGGCCGCCTCGGCCTCGGCCGCTACCTGCGCGACGGCGTGCCCCTCGACGGCAGCGTCGCGTTCTCGTCGCGGGCAGTCGGGTTCCTGTCCCAGCCCTTCTTCCCGCCCGGCATCCCGGACACGACCGAGGGCGCGTTCTCGCAGCCCATCGGGGCCTGGAGCGTCTTCAACACCGGGCTCCAGCTCGACCTCATCAAGGGGGGCCTGCTGACTTCGAACTGCGTGCCCGGCGAGGCGCGGCTGCGGAACGGGATCACGATCTTCCCGGGCGGCGTTCCTCTCTATAAAGGTGGCCGGCTGGCCGGCGCCATCGGGATCAGCGGCGACGGCGTGGACCAGGACGACCTCATCGCGACCGCGGGCTCCGTGGGGTTCGAAGCCCCCGCCGAGCGCCGCTCGGATCAGCTCGAGATTCGCGGCGTGCGCTTGCCCTACGTCAAGCTGCCGCGGCATCCGGAGCTGTAGGGTGGCGCGCCTCCTGCGAGTTGCCTCCGCCCTCCTCGTCCTGCTCGCGCTCGCGGCCGTCGTCCGCGCCGACGACACCCTCGTCCTCAAGGACGGGCGGCGCATCGCGGTGCGCCGCCTGGCGCGCCGCGAGGGCCAGGTCCTCTTCGAGACCACGAAGGGCGAGCGCTTCTCGGTGCCCGAGGACCAGGTCGTCTCGCCGCCGCTGGACTCGATCCCGCAGGCGGACGCGCCCCCGGCCGCCCCCGTGGCCACGGAGCAGACGCTCGTACTCAAGGACGGCCGCCGCCTCCAGGTGCGCCGGCTGGGTCGGCGGGACGGCCTCGTGCTCTTCGAGACGACTCGCGGCGAAGCCTTCTCCGTGCGCGAGGACCAGGTCGTCTCGCCTGCCATCGAGAGCATCCCGGTCGTAGGCGGCACCGCGCCCGCGGACCAGGTCCGCGAGCAGACCCTCGTCCTCAAGGACGGCCGCCGCATCCAGGTGCTGAGGCTGGCCCGCCGCGGCGGCCAGGTCCTCTTCCAGACGACGCGCGGCGAGGGCTTCTCCGTGCCGGAAGACCAGGTGGTCTCGCCGCCCATCGAGACGATCCCATCGCTCGACGCGACACCGGGCCCGACGGCGACGCCGACTCCTCCGCCCACGCCGGAGACGCCGCCGGTGCCGGAAGCCACGCCCGCCCCGCCGACTCCGCCCGGGGCCGCGCTCCCCGAGCCCGATTTCGTGCCCATCCGCTCGCGCTGGGAGCTGCCCTTCCCCGCCGACTCGCGCTGGCCGCGCGGCCGCCTCGTCGACCCCTACAACCAGAACGTCCTCAAGGGCGACAAGCCGATCGCGGGCAACTCCATCTTCCTCGTGCTCACGGGCGCGCTGGAGTCGCCTTTCGAAGGGCGCAACCTGCCCGTGGGCAGCGGCGTGAGCGCGGAGCGCGCGGGCAGCCAGGAGTTCTTCGGGCAATACGGCCAGTTCTTCACGAGCCCGCGGGCCACCGTCTCCGCGGAGGTCTTCAAGGGCCAGACCGCGTTCAAGCCCAAGACCTTCGCCATCAAGGCCACGGGCATCTTCAACGTGAACTACCTGCGCGCGTCCGAGCGCAACGTCGTGCACATCGACCCGCGCGAGGGCAAGACGCGCCGGCGCCAGGACGCCGCGCTCGAGGAGGCGTTCGCGGAGGTCAAGCTCGCCGACCTCTCGCCCAATTACGACGTCGTCTCCGTGCGCGCGGGCATCCAGCCCTTCGTGTCCGATTTCCGCGGCCTCGTCTTCAGCGACACCAACCTGGGCGCGCGCCTCTTCGGCAACGCGTCGAACAACCACTGGCAATACAACCTCGTGGGGTTCGACCTCCTGGAGAAGGACACCAACAGCGACCTCAACACCTTCGAGAAGCGCGAGCAGCGCGTCTACATCGCGAACGTGTTCCACCAGGACACCTTTACGAAGGGCTACACGCTCTCGCTCAGCTACCACCGCAGCGAGGATCGCGCGGCGGAGGAGTTCCACTTCGACAAGAACGGGTTCCTGGTGCGGCCGGCGCGCATCGGCAGCCCGCGCCTGCACGAGGTCACCGCGAACTACATCGGCCTGGCCGGAGACGGCCATCTCGGGAAGATCAACGTCTCCCACGCCGCCTATTACGCCTTCGGCACCGACGAGGACCACGGCGTGGGCGGCCACCAGGACATCCGCGCGGGCTTCGGCGCCCTGGAAGCCTCGATCGACAAGGACTGGACGCGCTTCAAGGCCACCTTCGTCTACGCGAGCGGCGACGACGACCCGCTGGACGGAAAGGGCAAGGGCTTCGACTCCATCTACGACAACAGCAACTTCGCGGGCGGACCCTTCAGCTTCTGGGTGCGCTCCGGAATCGCCCTCACCCAGACGGCCGTGCTCCTGAAGGCGCCGGGGAGCCTGCTGCCCGACCTGCGCTCGAACAAGTTCGAGGGCCAGGCCAACTTCGTGAACCCCGGAATCCTGATCGCGGGCCTGGGCCTGGACGCGGACCTCACCCCGAAGCTGCGCGGCATCGTCAACGCGAACTACCTGCGCTTCGACAAGACGGGCAACCTCGACCTGCTGCTCTTCCAGCCGGGGATCCGCAAGAACATCGGCCTCGACCTGGGCGCGGGATTCCTCTACCGTCCGCTGCTGAACGAGAACATCGTGATCACCGCGGGCGTGACCGGCCTCATCCCCGGCTCCGGCTTCGAGGACATCTTCACGTCGACCTGCGCGACCGGCGTCTGCGGGTCCGGGAACAAGAAGCTCTGGAACGCGTTCGCGGTCATCAAGCTGACCTACTGACGGAGGGAGTCGGATGGCCGAGAGATTGACCCCACGCTCGACCGCGCTCTTCGCGGCCGCGCTCGCCGTGGCCGCGGGCGCGGTGGTGCGCCCGGGCCTCGCCCAGTCTCCGCCGAGCCTCTCCTCGCAGACCCAGGAGCAGGCGGACGCCAAGAGCGCCGGCTGCATGAGCTGCCACACCAAGACGGACCAGAAGTCGATGCACGTCTCCACCTCCGTGCGCCTGGGCTGCACGGACTGCCACGGGGGCGACGGCAGCGTGAAGGTCGCGGGCGCGCCCGGCTCCGGCGAGTACAAGGCGGCGCAGCAGAAGGCCCACGTGCAGCCCGCGAACCGCGAGATCTGGAAGACCTCCGCCAACCCCGAGCGCGCCTATACCGCGATCCTGGACGAAGACCTCGCGTTCGTCCGCTTCATCAATCCCGGCGACCTGCGCGCGGCCCCGCAGTCCTGCGGGCCCTGCCACGCCAGCGAAGTCAAGAACGTCTCCAAGAGCCTGATGACGCATGGCGCCTTCCTCTACGGCGCCGCGCTCTACAACAACGGCGTGCTCCCGGGGAAAGACGCGATCATCGGCGAGAGCTACGGGCCCGACGGCGAGCCGCGCATCGTGAAGACGATCCCGCCCCCGACGGCGGAGGAGACGCTGAAGAAGGGCGTGCTCGACGCGCTGGTGCCGCTCGTGCGCTGGGAGCTGGGCATGCCCGGCAACCCGTTCCGGGTGTTCGAGCGCGGCGGGCGACGGCGGCTGGAGATCGGGTTGCCCGACCCGTTCGAGGAGCCCGGCAAGCCGGACAAGGGCCTCTCCCCGCGTGGCTTCGGCACCCTGAACCGTATCGATCCCATCATCCTGGGCGCGCAGAAGACGCGCCTGCTCGATCCGCTGCTCTCGATGCTGGGCACGAACGATCACCCCGGCGACTTCCGCTCCAGCGGCTGCACGGCCTGCCACGTCGTGTACGCGAACGACCGCTCGCCCGCGAACAGCGGCCCCTACGCCGCGTTCGGCAACCGCGGCCTCACGCAGTCCGTGGACGCCACGATCCCGCGCGACGAGCCCGGCCATCCGCTCAAGCACGCCTTCACGCGCTCCATCCCCTCCAGCCAGTGCATGACGTGCCACATGCACCCGGGCACGAGCATGGTGGCCACGTACATGGGCTACACCTGGTGGGACAACGAGGCGGACGGCCAGCTCATGTACCCGAAGGAGCCGAAGAAGCTGTCCGCGTCCGAGCGCGCGCGCGTCGAGCACGACAACCCGGAGGGCGCCGCCCTCAAGGGCCTCTGGTCCGACCGCCAATTCCTGACCGAGGTCTCCGGCCTCAACGACAAGGCCCAGAAGACGCAGTTCGCGGACTTCCACGGCCACGGCTGGGTCTTCCGCGCCGTCTACAAGCGCGATCGCGAGGGGCGCCTCCTCGACCAGGCGGGCAAGGCGGTCGAGGACATCGACCCCGACAAGTGGAAGAAGGCCGTCCACATGAAGGACATCCACCTCGAGAAGGGGATGCACTGCGTGGACTGCCACTTCAAGCAGGACGTGCACGGCAACAGCAAGCTCTACGGCGAGCCGCGCGCGGCCGTCGAGATCGACTGCATCGACTGCCACGGCACGGTGGCGGGCCCGGCCAACCTGACCACGTCCGGACCCGCGTCCTCGGGCATGGACCTGTCGGGGCTGAGCACGCCCTGGGGCCAGCCGCGCTTCACCAGCCGCCGCGGCAAGATCACTCAGCGGTCGATGGTGGATGAAAACGTCGAGTGGGAAGTCCCGCAGGTCGTGGACGCGGTGACGCCGGGCAACCCGCGGTACAGCGAGAAGGCGCGCCTGGCCAAGACCATGCAGACGGACGGCCGCACCTGGGGCGACGCCGCCGCCGATCCGGCCAAGCTCGCGCACGCCAACAACAAGATGAGCTGCTTCGCCTGCCACTCCTCGTGGACGACGAGCTGCTTCGGCTGCCACCTCTCCATGAAGGCGAACCAGAAGAAGCCGAACCTGCACGACGAGGGCGGCATCAGCCGCAACTGGACGTCCTACAACTTCCAGACCCTGCGCGACGACATCTACTTCCTGGCCAAGGACGGCACGGTCAGCGGCAACCGCGTCTCCCCCGCCCGCTCCGCCTGCGCCGTCGTCGTCTCCTCGCAGAACCAGAACCGCGAGTGGCTCTACTCGCAGCAGCAGACGACGTCCGCGGGCGGCTTCAGCGGCACGTCCTTCTCGACCTACGTGCCCCACACCGTGCGCGCCAAGGAGACCCGCGGCTGCACGGAGTGCCACGTGGCGCGCAGCGGTGACAACAACGCCTGGATGGCCTCCCTGCTCATGCAGGGCACGGGCATGATGAACTTCATCGGCCGCTACGCCTACGTGGGCGAGGAGCACCACGGGTTCGAGGCGGTCGCGGTCACGGAGCGGGACGAGCCCCAGGCCGTGATCGGCAGCAAGCTCCATGAGCTGGCCTACCCCACCGAATTCAAGGCGCACCAGACGGCGGGGGCGCGGCTCAAGGAGGCGTACCACCACGGCGGCGACGTGCGTTCCCTGCAGCTCCGTGGCGAGTACCTCTTCGCCGCCGGCGACGAGGGCCTGCGCATCTACGACGTCGCCCAGGTGGACCAGAAGGGCTTCAGCGAGCGCATCGTGAGCGCGCCCGTCTCGCCGCTGGGCCAGCGCCTCTACGTGAAGACGAAGGACGCGACGTCCGTCGCCTTGCCCACCACGACCACGGTGGACGCCCAGCGCGAGGTCCTTCCCCAGAACCAGGAACAGAAAGTTCATCCGCTGTACGACTACGCGTTCGTCACCGACCGCACCGAAGGGCTGGTGGTCGTAGGGCCGTTGCACACCCTCATGAACGGCAACCCCAGCGACAACTTCGTGAAGCGCGTGGCCACCTTCAACCCGGACGGCGCTCTCAGCGGCGCCACCTCGGCGGCCATCGCGGGCACGAACGGCTTCGTGACCACGCCGCGCGGCCTCGTGGTCGTCGACCTCCAGGACCCGCTGAAGCCGCGCGTGATCGGCCAGCTCGGCGCGCCCCTCCACGATCCGCACGCGGTGGCCATCCAGTTCCGCTACGCGTTCGTTCTCGATGCGGAGGGCCTCAAGGTCGTGGACGTGACCCTGCCCGACAAGCCGCAGGTCGTGGACGGGGCCAAGGTGCCTTTCGCGCACGCGCACGGCCTCTACGTCGCGCGGACCTATCTCTATGTCGCCGCCGGGCCGGACGGGCTCGCGATCGTGGACATCAAGTCGCCGGACAAGCCGCGCCTCGACCAGACCTTCAACGCGGGCGGCGCCATCAACGACGCCCATGACGTCAAGCTCGGCGCGACCAACGGCAGCATCTTCGCGTACGTGGCCGACGGCAAGAACGGCCTGCGCGTGATCGACGCGATCTCCGCCAACGACACGCCGGGCGCCTACGGCTTCAGCCCGCGGCCGACGCCGAAGCTGGTCGCGACGTATGCGACGCACGGGCCGGCGGTCGCCCTCTCGCGCGGGGTGGACCGCGACCGCGCGGTGGACGAGCAGGGCAACCAGATCGGCGTGTTCGGCCGCCGCGGGGCGCGCCCGCTCAACGGCGAGGAGCAGCGCCGCATGTACCTCCGCGACGGCAAGCTGTTCACCGTCACGGATGCGCCGCCGGGCCCGGCCGTCGGTGGGGCGGCGACGGACAACCGCGGGGCGGCGGGAGCAGCGGCCGCCTCGAGCGGCCGCGAAGAGCGGCGGTAGGTTGTTGCTGGCTTATTAAGCAAGGGGGCGCACTCACACACCATCGCGGTGGGTGTTCGCGACCCCCCCTTAAACCCCCCTCGCCCGTCGCCGCCGCTTCGCGACGCCGCCGGGCTCTACGTTCCCTCTTCCCTCTTGCTCTGCCCTCTACAGCGCCTTCAGGAAGGCGACCAGGTCCTTCTTTTCCGGCTCCGTGAGCTTCGTCGACAGGATCAGGTTGAAGAACTCGACCGTGTCGTCGAGGGTCAACAGCCGCCCGTCGTGCAGGTAGGGCGGCGAGTCTTTGATGCCCCGCAGCGGGAACGTCTTGATGGGGCCGTCTGCGCTCGCCATCATGCCGTTGATCATCTGGGGCTTGTAGAACCGCTCCGCGCGCAGGTTGTGCATCAGGTTGTCCGTGTAATACGGCGCGGCGTGGCACGTCGAGCACTGCGCCTTGCCGAAGAAGAGGGCCTGGCCGCGGATCTCCTGCGCGCTCGCCTTCTTCGGATCCAGCTTGCCGTCCAGGCCGAGCTTGGGTGCGGGCGGGAAGTCGAGGAGCTCCTGGAACTCGGCCATGAAGTGGACCTGGCTCCCCCGCTCCAGGATGTTCACGCCCTTCTTGGTGGCGATCACTGGATCCCCGTCGAAGTAGGCGGCGCGCTGCTCGAACTCGGTGAAGTCCTCGACCGTCTTCAGTGCTCGCTGCGACCCGAAGAGGCGCTGGATGTTGACCCCACGCAGCGAGGGCGTCTCGATGCGGTGACGGAACTCCTGCGGCCGGGTGTCGCCGGCGAGGTGGGCGGCGCCATTGGTGTGGCCGTTGGCGTGGCAGTCGAAGCAGGACACGCCGCGGTGCGGTAGCGCCGAGCGCCGGTCCTCCGTCTGGTTGAACTGCTGCTGCATGAACGGCGTGACCAGGAGGCGCACGCCTTCGATGTCCTTCGGGTTGAGGAGCCCGTTGAAGATCTCGTAGAAGTTCATGATCGTCACGAGCTTTCCCTGCGACACGTCGCCGAGGTCGGGACGCGTGGTGAGGAAGATCGGGGGCGGGAACTCGGGCAGGAAGTGCTCGGGGATGTCGAAGTCGAGGTCGAAGCGCGTGAGGTCGCGCTGCTCCTGGCGGTTGACCTCGTCGATGTGGAAGCGCGGGAAGATCATCCCGCCCTCGGGGTGGTTCGCGTGCGGGAGGGGCTTGAAGCCGGCCGGGAAAGCGTCGCGGTCGCGGACCTGGTCGGGCTCGAGCGCCGCCAGTTGCTCCCAGGTCATCCCCGAAGGCGGGCGCACGCGCACCCCGTCTTGGACGGCCTTGCCGCGGAACATCTTCGCGTCCGGGGCCGCGCGGTTGGACAGGTCGTAGCGCTGGGCGAGCAGGTCCATCTGGCGCCTCATCACGCCCGCCTTGGCCGCGCTCATGCGGGCCATGACGGAGGTGAAGTCCTCCTTGATGTCCACGGGCGCGTAGCTGCTCTTCTTTTCGGTGGGATTGGGAGGAGGCGGGTTCTGTGCGTGAGCGACTCCGAGGACCAGGGTTGTCGCGCCCAGCACGGCGACGGTCCATCGCCTCGACCAATGGCGTGTCATGCGGCACCTCCGTTGAAGGGGAACGGTTACGACCATTATTCAGGAGGGCTCCCCGACACGAAGTGGAATGGCGGGCGATTTGGTCGCGCGGCGAGGCACAGGGTGTAATCTGCCCGGCCGATGGATCCGGTCGACTACGAGCGCGCGGCCGCGGGCTATGACCGGCGTTATACGGCCGGCGTTCCCGCCGGTCTCGCAGAACTGGTTCGAGCCTGTGGCAAGGAGGCGGCCGGTGATCGGCCGGTGCTCGACGTCGGATGCGGCACGGGGCGGTGGACCTCGGAGGCGATCGCCGCCGGGCGGCGCGCGGTCGGCCTCGATCCCTCGGCGGGCATGCTCGGGCGTGCCTGCGCGAGGCTACCCACGGCGGAATTCGTACGGGGCCGCGCGGAGTCGCTGCCTTTCGCGAGCGGACGCTTCGGTGCAGTGCTCTGCGTCTACGTCATCCACCACCTGGATCACCCGGCGCGCTTCGTAACGGAAGCGGCGCGCGTCCTGGTCCGGAGCGGAACGCTGGCCGTGGCCGCGCTCGCCCCCCATGACGGGCAGGACGATTGGTACCTCTACGACTATTTCGATGGGATGCGCGAGGCGGACGTTGGGCGGTATCCCCGAACGGGGGCGATACGGGACTGGATGACCGCCGCGGGCCTGATTGATGTCGAGACGACGATGGCGGCGCGCCTGAAGGGTACGGCACGGGGCGCGGCCGTCCTGGAGGATCCGATACTCACCCGTGACGGCACTTGCCAGCTTTCCTTGTTGAGCGACGAGGAGTTCGAGCGCGGCCTGGCCCGCATACGCGAGGACGCGGCGCGCGAGGAGCCGACGTCGTTCCGGACCGACCTCCGGATCTTCGCCACCATCGGCCGGAAACCCTGAAACCGCCTTCAAAGTGCTGAATGACACACGACAATTGTGTCGATTGCAGGTTTTGACTTGACGGCCCTTCCCCCGCCGCGTATAACCCGTGACGTGAACGTCTCGCGCCTCGCGTGTTGTTGTTGTTGTCGCATGCGGGAGGCCCTCTGCCTCCGCGAGGCCGCATTGTTCACGAGGTCCGCTGATCACTAGGGACTGAAAGACAAGACGGCGGACGCGAGGCCCGGAGGGTTCAAACCCCCGGGCCTTTTGCTTTTTGGGCCGACCGTACGAACGGAGGCGAGATGGAGTCGCAGAGACGGGACGGACGATGGATCTGACCGCGCCCCTCATCGGGATCGTGGCCGGGTTCGTCGTGGGCGTGACCTCGACGGGAGGCGGCGCCCTGCTCACCCCCGCCCTCGTCTTCATCCTGCGCGTGCCCCCCTCCCTGGCCGTCGGCTCCGACGTGCTGATCGCGAGCGTGACCAAGCTGTTCGGCGGCGGCTCGTACGCGTTGCGCGGGCAGGTGCACTGGCCGACCGTGGGCCGGCTCCTGGCCGGCTCGCTGCCCGGCGCCGCCCTCGGCATCTTCGTGCTCAACCACCTCTCCCCCGACGTGCGCGAGCACGCCCTCCAGCGCGCCCTGGGCGCCGTGCTGGTGATGGCCGGCCTGGCCACGCTCGTCCGTCTCCGGTTCGCGGCGCAGGTCCAGCCGACCACCACCCCCCGGTGTGGCTGGACGGCGGCACTCGGCTTCGTCACCGGCCTGCTCGTGAGCACCACCAGCATCGGCAGCGGCTCGCTCCTGCTCTGCGTGCTCGCGTTCTTCTTCCCTCTCTCCGCCCAGACCATGGTGGGCACGGACCTCGTACACGCCCTCATCCTCTCCGCGGTGGCCACGCTCGGCCACTTGCAAGCGGGCCGCGTGGACTTCGCGCTGGCCGCATCCGTCCTCGCCGGCTCCGTGCCCGGCGTTCTCCTCGGGGCCCGCGTCGCGCACGCCGTTCCGGAGCGCGCGCTGCGGGCCGTCCTCGCACTCATCCTCATCGGGCTGGGCCTTCCCATCGCCTGGCCAGGAGCCTTCAGTCATGTCCAGGCTGGTTGAACCCCACGGCGGCACCCTCGTCGACCGCTTCGTCCCCGCGGAGGAAGTCGAAGCCCTGCGCCACCGCGCGGAGAACCTTCCCCAGATCACGCTCGACGCGCGCGAGCAGGCGGACCTGGAGCTGATCGCGACGGGCGCGGCCAGCCCCCTGATCGGCTTCCTCGGGCTCGCCGACTACCGTTCCGTGCTCGAGCGCCTGCGCCTGGCCGACGGCACGGTGTGGCCGCTTCCCTTCACCCTGGCCGTGGAGGACCGGACACGTGATCTCGTGCACGCGGCGAGCGAAGCCGCCCTGGGTGACGCTTCCGGCCGCGTCTGGGGCGTCATCCGCATCCAGGAGGTCTACACCCGCGATCCCCTGGCGGAGTCGCGCGCCGTCTACGGGACGGAGGACCCGAGCCACCCGGGTGTCGCGTACCTCCTCGCGCGGCCGCGCACGCTCATCGGCGGCTCCGTGCGAGTGCTGCCCCTGCCCGAGCTGCCGTTCGCGCGCTACCGCCTGACGCCGCGGGCCCTGCGTGCGGAGATCGAGGCCCGCGGCTGGCAGCGCGTGGCCGGGTTCCAGACGCGCAACCCGATCCATCGCGCGCACGAACACCTCACGAAGGTCGCGCTGGAGGTCACGGACGGCCTCGTCCTGCATCCGCTGGTGGGTGAGACCAAGGGCGACGACGTGCCCGCGTCCGCGCGTTTCCAGGCCTACGAGGCGCTGGTGGCCGGCTACTATCCGAAGGACCGCACGATCCTGGCCGCCTTCCCCGCCGCCATGCGCTATGCGGGTCCGCGCGAGGCGCTCTTCCACGCCCTGGCGCGCAAGAACTACGGCATCACCCACCTGCTCGTCGGGCGGGATCACGCCGGGGTGGGCAAGTTCTACGGGCCTTTCGATGCGCATGCCATGTTCGACCGCTTCACCGCGGACGAGCTGGGCGTCACGCCGATCAAGCTCGACGCCGCGTTCTTCTGCAAGGCCTGCGGGAGCCTGGCCTCGACCCGCACCTGCCCGCACGACGCCGCGGACCGGCTGGAGCTCTCGGGCACGAAGGTGCGCGAGATCCTGCGCAGCGGCGGCGACCTGCCCCGCGAGTTCACGCGCGTGGAGGTGGCGGAGGTCCTGCGCGCGCACTACGCGGCCGCCTCTCCATCCGCCCCCGCTCCCGCCTCCGTGCCCGTCTCCGTCTCCGAGCCGATCAAGCCGGTGGAATCCTCGACCACGCCTCCGTCGCTGTTCCCCGTCTTCCTGAAGCTCTCCGGCCGGCGCGTCGTGGTGGTCGGCGCGGGGCCGGTGGCCGCGGGCAAGATCAAGAGCGTCCTCGACACGGGAGCGCAGGTCACGGTGATCGCCCCCGAGGTCGTGCCGGAGCTGGAGCGGGCGGACGTCACCCTCGTGCGGCGCGCGTTCCGCCCCGCCGACGTGGACGGGGCCTGGCTGGTCGTGGCCGCCGCCCCGCCGGAAGTGAATCGCGAGGTACGCGCGGCGGCGGAGGCGCGCGGCGTGTTCGTGAACGCGGTCGACAACCCGGAGACCTGCAGCGCGTACGCCGGAGGCGTCCTCACCCGCGGCGGCGTGACCGTGGCCGTGTCCAGCAACGGCGAAGCGCCCGCCCTCGCCGGCCTGCTGCGCGAGGCCCTGGAGAGCGTGCTGCCCGAAGACCTGGAACGCTGGCTGGTCGAGGCGCGCGCCCAGCGCAAGAAGTGGCGCGCGGAAGGCGTGCCCATGCCGAAACGGCGGCCCCTGCTGTTGCAGGCCCTCAACGAGCTCTACGCGGAGACGCCGCAGTGAGCGGACTCGTCTCCCTCGTCGGGGCCGGGCCGGGCGACCCGGAGCTGCTCACCCGCCGGGCCGCGCAGCGCCTGGCCGAGGCGGACCTGGTCCTCTACGACGCGCTGGTGGATCCCGCGGTGCTCGAGCTCGCGGGCAAAGCCCAGCGCTTCTACGTCGGCAAGCGCGCGGGACGACACCACGTCACCCAGGAGCAGATCCACCGCATCCTGATCCGAGCCGCGCGGCGCGGGCAGCGCGTGGTCCGCCTCAAGGGCGGGGATCCCTTCGTCTTCGGCCGCGGCGGCGAAGAGGCCCTCGCCCTCGCCGAAGCCGGCATCGCCTTCGAGGTCGTGCCCGGCATCAGCTCGTCCGTGGCCGCGCCCGCGCTGGCCGGGATCCCGGTGACGCACCGCGGGATGTCCACCGGCTTCGTCGTGGTCTCGGGCCATGCGGACGAAGCCTGGCAGCCCGCCCTGGACTCCCTCGCCCCCGGCGCCGTCACCGTGGTCGTGCTGATGGGCCTGGCCCATCGCGCGGCCATCGCCTCCCGCCTTCTCGCGCGCGGCTGGACCCGGGCCACACCCGCCGCCATCGTGTGGGCGGCCTCGCGCGCCGAGGGCTCGACCTGGCGCGGCACTCTGGCCGAGCTGGCCGCCGCCGCCCTGTCCACGGAGTCTGCCGACTCCCCGGGGACCATCGTCGTCGGCGCCGTCGTTTCCCTGGCGGAGGCGCTCGCGCCTGCCGCCTCTCACCCCATCACTGCTGCTGGAGGATCTCGATGAGTGTGGCTGTACCCGTATCCGAAGTCGAAGACGTCGCGCGCCGCGCGGAGGCCTGGACGCCCCAGGAGGTCCTCGACTGGGCGCTCAACCGTTTCCAGGACCGCATCTCGTTCGCGTCGAGCTTCGGGGTGGAGGACGTGGCCGTCATCCACATGCTCTCGCAGCTCGACAAGAACGCGCGTGTCTTCACCCTGGACACCGGCCGCCTGCCCGCGGAGACCTACGACGTGATGGAGCGGATCCGCGAGGCCTACGGCACGAAGATCGAGGTCTACTTCCCTCAGCGCGAGGCCACGGAGCAGCTCCAGAACGAGAAGGGCTTCTTCTCGTTCCGGCAGAGCGTCGAGGAGCGCAAGCGTTGCTGCGGCATCCGCAAGGTGGAGCCGCTCAACCGCGCCCTCTCGACCCTCGACGCCTGGACCACCGGCCTGCGCCGCGAGCAGGCGGTCACGCGCACGATCCTGCCCGCGGTCGAGATCGACCACGGCCACGGCGGGATGGTGAAGGTGAACCCGCTCGTGAAGTGGACGGAGGCGCAGACCTGGGACTACGTGCGCACGCACAAGGTCCCCTACAACGCGCTGCACGACCAGAACTACCCGAGCCTCGGCTGCGCGCCCTGCACCCGCGCGATCAAGCCCGGCGAGGACGTCCGCGCCGGCCGCTGGTGGTGGGAAAACCCGGAAACCAAGGAATGCGGCCTGCACAAGGCGTAGGACGAAGGGCAAGGAAGAACGAGAGCGCAAGGGCAAGCAACGGGAACGGACAACGAAGGAACAAGGGACACGTAGAGCTCGACGGCGCGCGTAGCGCGGCGGCGAGCGAGGGGGGGTTTCAGGGGGGGTCGCGAACGCCCATCGGGATGAAGCGTGAGTGCCCCCCCTGACTTAGTCAGTAAGGAACAGCAACAGCAACCGCACAGAACACGCCGCACGCCGCAAACAGAGCAACGCAACGCAAGGAGCCATCATGGCCGCCGTAGACGATCCGAAGACCCTGGGCCGCACGCGGCTCTCGTTCGCGAACGAAGCCGAGATCGACGAGTTCGCCGCCACCCTCGACAAGTTCGAGCGCGGCGAGCTGACGCCCGACCAGTGGCGGGCCTATCGGCTGGTGCGCGGCAACTACGGCCAGCGCCAGGACGTGGTCCAGATGGTCCGGGTCAAGATCCCGCAGGGGATCCTCGACGCCGCCCAGCTCACGGCGCTGGCCGACTCCGCCGACACCTGGTCGCGGGGCTTCGGCCACATCACCACGCGCCAGAACGTCCAGTTCCACTTCGTCCAGCCCCACGACGTGGAGAAGGTCATGCGCCGGGTCGCGGAGGCGGGCCTCACCACCCGCGAGGCGTGCGGCAGCTCCGTCCGCAACATCACGGGCTGCCCGTACGCCGGCGTGGCCGCGGACGAGGTCTTCGACGTCACGCCGTACGCGGAGGAGATGACGCGCTACCTCCTGCGCCATCCCCTGAGCTCCTCGCTCCCGCGCAAGTTCAAGATCGCGTTCGAGGGATGCGCCTCCGAGGACCACGCCCTCACCGCCATCAACGACCTGGGCTTCCGCGCCCGCATCCGCGGCGGCGAGCGCGGGTTCCGCCTGGTGGCGGGCGGCGGCACCTCGACCGTGGCCACCTCGGCCAGCCTGCTGTACGAGTTCCTCCCCGCGGGCGAGATCTTCGAGGTCGCGGAAGCGGTGCTCCGCGTTTTCCATCGCCTCGGCGACTTCAAGCACAAGCAGCGCAACCGCATGAAGTTCCTCATCCGCGAGCTGGGCTGGGAAGGCTGGCGCGCCGAGTTCGAGAAGGAGCTGCAGAAGTTCCGCGACGAGGGCGGGGCGCCGTTCTCGTTCCCTCCGGATCATCCGCCGGTGGAATCCGCCCCCGACTGGCCGGGGCCGGTCGCACCCTCCGTGGCGGAGTGCGCGGCGCGGGCGCGGTCGGCGGAGGTGCGCGGGCCCGGGATCGTGCCGGAGACCCCCCGCCCCGCCGTGCCGGCGGTGCGCTACGACCTCAACTGGGCGAGCACGAACGTGCGGCCGCAACGCCAGGCCGGATATTCGTTGGTGACGGTGACGATTCCCCTCGGCGACCTCACCGGAGCCCAGCTCCGGATCCTGGCCGACCTCGCTCTCGCCTACGGAGACGGCACCGTGCGCACCACCGTGCGCCAGGGTCTGCTCTTCCGCTGGGTGCGCACGCCGGACGTGCCGGAGCTCTACCGGCGCCTGGCCGCCAGCGGCCTGGGCCTCGCCGGCGCGAACACGGTCGCGGACGTCGCGAGCTGCCCGGGAGCGGAGTCGTGCCGCCTGGCCGTGACCCAGTCGCGCGGCCTGGGCCGCCAGCTCGGCGACACCCTGCGCGCGCGGCCCGACCTCGTGGCCGCCGCTCCCGACCTCGTCATCAAGATCAGCGGCTGCCCGAACGGCTGCGGCCAGCACCACGTGGCCGGGATCGGCTTCCAGGGCAGCGTGCGCAAGGTCGGGGGCAAGGCGCTGCCCCAGTACTTCCTGTCCGTGGGCGGAGGCGTGGACGACGAGGGCGCGCACTTCGCGCGGCTGGCCGCCAAGATCCCGGTGCGCCGCATCGACGACGCGGTGGAGCGCCTGATCGACCTCTACCGCAGTCGCCGCGAGACGGGCGAAACCGCAACGGCGTTCTTCCGCCGCGTCGATCTCGACCAGGTGAAGGGCGTGCTGGCCGACCTCGAGCGCGTGAAGGCGGAGGAGACGGCGCCCCCCGACTTCGTGGATCTCGGCGAGCAAGCCGCGTTCGAGGTCACGACGATGGACGGGGAGTGCAGCGCGTAGCTAGCCGTACGACTCCCGCGTGATCTGCTCGTTCTTCACGCCCAGCGTCTTCAGGGCGTCGAGCACCGTCTCCAGGAAGCGCGGGGCGGGTTCCTTCCCGGCCTCGCGCGCGGCCTTGCGGTCGTAGATGGTGATGGCCGGCCCGCAGGCGAAGACGCGGCAGGCGGTGGGGTCGAGGATCGCTTCGCGCAGGAGATCGATGCCGATGCGCCCCGAGCGCACGTCCCGGCCGTAGCGCTGGGGCTCGGCCTCCCGCGTGAGCGTGTGCAGGAGCCGGACGCGCTCCGGGTTCTGCTGCGCGATCCGTTGCAGGTCGTTCCGGAAGATGACGTCGTCCCACGTCCGGTTCGAGTAGACGAAGGTATGCCGCAGCTTCGGATGGTGGTGCAGGGCGTATTTCAGGATCGCGAAGTTGGGGACGCTGCCGGAGCCCGCGCAGACGTGCACGACGTGGTCGGTTCTCGACTCGATGTCTTCGGGCAGCGTGTACGGCCCCGTGAACCCGGTCACCACGAGCCGCGTCCCGCGCGGGATGCGCTTCACGAGCAGGGGGGAGAGCAGCGGCGGGTACTGCGTCAGGCCCGTGACGTAGCGCTCCTCCTTCACCGTCACCGCCAGGTACTTTTCGTGGGGAGACGAGGCCATCGAATAGGCGCGCGGCGGCTCCTTCCGGCCCTTCAGGTCTTCCAGGAAGGCGATGAACCGCTCGAGGCCCTCGAACTGATGGGGGTCGATGGTCAGGAAGTGGCCCGCCTTGTAGTCGAGGCGGTCGTTGCCGGTGAAGAAGACGAGGGTGGTGGTGTCCGCCGTCTCCTGGACGGCCTCCGCGACCATGACCTCCATCTGCTTGATGCGACGGCGGTCGGGCGCGTCCTTTTCGGGATCGGTGCCGCTCACGATTCGGCGCGCAGCCTATCATGGCCACCATGACCGCGGCACGACTCACCGTCTCGCGAGAGGCTTCGGACGACGTGGGAGACCGGCAGATCCTCCTCTCGCTCGATTCCGAGCACTGGACCACGCTTCTCTACGGCCAGTCGGCAACACGCGAAGTGCCGCCGGGAAGCCATCGCCTGAAGGCCGACAACACGCTCTTCTGGAAGACGGTGCCCTTCCAAGCAGGGCCCGGCGAGGAGGTGCGTTTCGTGGTCGCCAACCGCAAGGGTCCGGGCTCGGGGATCTTCTTCCTCGTCGGTGCGCCGCTCTATTACCTTCGCGTCTCGCGCCGGTGAGCGGGCGCGCCGCCTAGCCCTTCCGCGCGACGGCCGAGATGTGGCCCGTCTCCTCGAGCACGGCCAGCTCGACGGCGGCGGGCGTGTCGAAGCCGAGCTTGCGCAGGCCGGCTTCCAGATCTTCTCGGCTGATGCCTTCCTGCTCGAGGGCGCGGTCGATGACGTGGCCCTGCGCCACCAGCCGCCGCGGGGCTCCCCGCACCAGGTGGCGCAGTCCCTCGTGATGGGCGCAGGCGCGCGCGAGGCTCAGGTGGGCGGCGAAGACGGTCAACAGGAACACGAAGGCGTGTGCCTTCCCGGGCCGCAGGAGCGTGCTCTGCAGCACGACCGCCATCTGGATCAGCACCACGAGGTCGAAGGTCGTCGTCTGGCCGGCCAGGCGCTTCCCGGCCAGGCGCATGATCACGACGAGGCCGACGTAGTACGCGAGGGCGTAGAGGGCTTGCGGCAGGAGATCGAGAGCCACTTCCAGCCAGTGTGTGAGGTCGAAGGCCATCTCCTGGCAGTATGCGTGGGATTTCCGTCCCCGTGCCCGTTCCCGTCTCCCTTCCCGTCTCCGTCTCCGTGCCCGTCCGTTTGGCCGATCAAGCCGTTATGCTGGATGGCATGACGGCATCCGCGAAAGACGTCCTCGCCGAGCTGCGCCGGTCGCCGACACAGAAGGTCAAGGTCGCCGTCACCGACATCGACGGCGTGATGCGCGGCAAGTACCTTCACAAGGACAAGTTCCTGTCCGCGGCGGAAGGCGGCGGCTTCGGGTTCTGCAACGTCGTCTTCGGCTGGGACTCGGCCGACGTGTGCTACGACAACGCCACGTACACCGGCTGGCACACCGGATACCCGGACGCAGTGGCGCGCGTGGACCTGTCGACGGCGCGCACCGTGCCCTGGGACGGCGGAGTGCCGTTCTTCCTGGCCGACTTCGAGGACGGCCGCGGCGGTCCGCTCCCCGTCTGCCCGCGCTCCCTCCTGAAGAAGATCGTCGCGCGCGCCCAGGACGCGGGCTTCATGCCCAAGGCCGGCCTCGAGTTCGAGTGGTTCAACTTCCAGGAGACGCCGGAGTCCCTGGCCGCGAAGCAATACGTGTCGCCGAGGCCCCTTACGCCCGGGATGTTCGGCTACTCGCTCGTGCGCATGGCGAACAGCCGCCCGTTCTTCAACGCGATGCTGGACGAGCTCGGCGCCTTCGGCGTGCCGATCGAAGGCCTCCACACGGAGACGGGGCCGGGCGTCTTCGAGGCGGCGATCCAGGCCGCGGACGCGCTGGAGGCGGCGGACCGCGGGGTCCTCTTCAAGACGAGCGTGAAGGAGATCGGCCAGCGCTTCCAGGTGATGCCGACGTTCATGGCCAAGTGGAACACCGCGCTCCCCGGCTGCAGCGGGCACATGCACCAGAGCCTCTGGACGAAGAACGGCAACGCGTTCGACGACGACAAGGACCCGCGGCGCATGAGCAAGGTCTTCAAGAGCTACCTCGCCGGCCAACTGCGCGGGCTGGCCGACCTCCTGCCCTTCTTCGCCCCCACCGTGAACAGCTACAAGCGGCTGGTGGACGGGTATTGGGCCCCGACCAAGGTGACCTGGGGCATCGACAACCGTACCGTGGCCTTCCGCGTGATCCCCGGCGGCCCCAAGTCCACGCGCGTCGAGGTGCGCGTCTCCGGCTCCGACATCAACCCCTACCTGGCCCTGGCCGCGTCCATCGGGGCCGGCCTCTGGGGCATCGCCCAGGACTTGAAGCTCGAAGATGCGCCCGTCGAGGGCAGCGCCTACATGGTCGAGAAGGCGGTGCGGCTGCCGCGCACGCTGCAGGAGGCGACCCGCCGGCTCTCGGAGTCGAAGCTGGCCCGCGAGATCCTGGGCGAGGAGTTCGTGGACCACTACGTGCGCACGCGCGAGTGGGAGTGGCGCCAGTTCCAGGACGCGGTGACGGACTGGGAGCTGCGCCGCTATTTCGAGGTGATATAGCGTCATGCCGACCTTCAGCTTCCCCACCCTCATCCATTTCGGGCCCGGCGTCCGCAAGGACGTGGGCGCGCACCTGAAAGCGCAGGACGTGAAGCGGCCGCTGCTCGTCACGGACAAGGGCCTGGCCGCCCTGCCCTTGCCGAAGGAGCTCATGGAGAGCGTGCGCGCGGCCGGGCCGGAGCCCGCCCTCTTCTCCGACATCGCGGGGAATCCCGTGGAGAGCTCGGTCACGGGCGGAGTCGCCGCCTATCGCGCGCACCGGGCGGACGGCATCATCGGACTCGGCGGCGGGGCCGCCCTCGACGTGGCCAAGGCCATCGCGCTCATGGCCGGCCATCCGGGCGCGCTGTTCGAATACGAAGACGGACGGCCGGACGCGCGCCCCATCGACAAGGACGTGCCCTACTGGGTCGCGCTGCCCACCACCGCGGGCACGGGCAGCGAAGTCGGGCGCAGTGCCGTCATCTCCGACGCGAACCACATCAAGAGGATCGTGTTCTCTCCGAAGCTGCTCGCGCGCGCCGTCTTCGCGGACCCGGAGCTGACCCTCGCCCTCCCAGCCAAGGTCACGGCGGCCACGGGCATGGACGCCCTCACCCACTGCATCGAGGCCTACCTGGCCAAGGACTACCACCCGATCTGCGACGGCATCGCGCTCGAAGGCCTGCGGCTGGCCGCGCGCGCCCTGCCCCGCTGCATCGAGGCGCCGGGGGACATCCAGGCCCGCAGCGACATGATGATGGCGTCGATGATGGGGGCCATCGCCTTCCAGAAGGGCCTCGGGCTCGTGCACTCCTGCGCCCACGCCCTCTCCACCGTCGCCGACCTCCATCACGGCTTCGCGAACGGCGTGATGATCGACAGCGCCCTCCGCTTCAACCTCGACTCCTCCGCCGAGAAGTTCGTGCGCATGGCCCAGGTCGTCGGCATCGAGGATGAGACGGGCGAAGGGTTCCTGCGCTGGCTGCGCGAGATCAAGGCGCGCATCGGCATCCCGGCGGGCTTGAAGGCGGCGGGGGTCGACCGCCGCGAGCTCGAGCGCCTCTCCCGCCTCGCCTTCCAGGACTCCTGCCATCAGAACAACCCGCGTCCCTGCCGCGAAGACGACTTCCGGCAGATCTACACGGCGGCCTTCGCGTGAGCCAGGCCACGACGCCTCAGGCCTCGCCGCCCGGTCCTCCCCGCGGGGGACGCGTCCTCACGATCGTGAACCCCGCCACGGGCGAGCCCCTGCGCGAGCTGGCCGAGGACACTCCGGACGCCATCGCACGCAAGGTCGAGAAGGCGCGCCGCGCGCAGGCGGAGTGGGCGCGTACGCCGCTCGCCGACCGCAAGAAGGTGATGGCGGCCTTCGCGGGATTCCTGGACAAGAACAAGGGCGACCTCGCCGCGCGCTTGACCTCCGAGATGGGCAAGCCCATCACGCAGTCGCGCAACGAGCTCACCGCGCTGCAGGGCCGCATCCGCTTCTTCCTCGACAACGTGGAGAAGGCGCTCGCGGACGAGGTCGTGCACGAGAAAGAGGCCTGGCGCGAGACCATCACCTACGAGCCCCTCGGCCTCGTGGGCAACGTCTCCGCCTGGAACTATCCCTACTTCGTCGGCTCGAACGTCTTCGTGCCGGCGCTGCTCGCCGGAAACGCCGTCCTCTACAAGCCTTCCGAGTTCGCGACCCTGACCGGCCTTGCCATCACGGAGGCGCTGCACGCGGCGGGGGTGCCGGCGGCGGTGTTCGCGCCCGTGATCGGCGGCGGCGAGGCGGGGCGCGCGCTCGTCGAGCAGCCGCTGGACGCGGTGTTCTTCACCGGCTCCTACGCCACCGGCCGCAAGATCGCGGAGGCGGCCGCGCGCCAGCTGATGAAGGTGCAGCTCGAGCTGGGGGGCAAAGATCCCGTCTACGTGGCCGAAGACGTGGACGCGACGGCGGCCGCCAAGGCCACCGCGGACGGCGCCTTCTACAACACCGGCCAGAGCTGCTGCTCGGTGGAGCGCCTCTACGTACACGAGCGGATCCACGACGCGTTCGTGGAGGCCTTCGTGGCGGAAGTGCAGGGGTTCGCGGTCGGCGATCCCATGGACGAGAAGACCTACATCGGGCCCGTCGCGCGCGAGGTGCACCTGCGCGTTCTCGAAGACCAGGTCGCGGACGCGAAGACCAGGGGCGGCCAGCTGCGCCTGGGCGGGGCTCGCCTCGACCGTCCCGGCTTCTACTTCGCGCCCACGGTTTTCACGGACGCGCGGCCCGAGATGGCCCTCATGCGCGACGAGACGTTCGGGCCCCTGATCGGGATCCAGAGGGTGCGGGACGACGACGAGGCCCTGCGCCTCATGAACGACACGGAGTACGGCCTGACCGCCGGCGTGTACACGGCGGACGAGTCACGGGCGCGCCGGATGCTGGCCGGCGTGAGCTCCGGCTCCGCCTACTGGAACTGCTGTGACCGCGTCAGCCCGCGCCTGCCCTGGTCGGGCCGGCGCCACTCCGGTGTCGGCGTCACCCTCGGCCTGGCCGGCATCCGCACCTTCGTGCAGCCGAAGGCCTGGCACTTGAAGCGCCCGCAATAGCCGCGCCGACTGCGACTTACGGCCATCGCCGTGAGCCCGCCTTGACCCGTTGGCCGTGCCCCGCGTAACCTCGGCGCACTTGGCCCCGCCACCGCGAGTGGCGGCGGGCTGCGCGGCATCGAAGTGGCGCCATCGGTCGATCCCGGCCGGCGGAGGCGACGTGTCGAAGGGTGCCGAGCTCCACGAAGCGGTGCAAGAGCTGCACCTCTATCTCTCCGACCGCATCGCGCCCCTGATGTTCGCCTATTCGATGGACCTGCTCCTGGAGCAGCCGGCGGCCCTGCTCGCGGCGGAGATCCGGACGTGGGCCGGCCAGCAGGCGGCCGCGATGCCGGGAGTCTCCCTGGCCGACCTCCTCTTCCACGCCGTGCGGAAGGTGTCGGGCATCGGCGAGTTCGACCTCGTCTCCGGCGAGCGCCTCCGCGCGCACGTCAAGGAGCTGGGCGAGGCCGTGCTCGCTTTCTGTCCGGCCGAGGATCGCGAGATCCTGCGCCAGAACCTCGAGAACCTCGCCCTCGCGCCTCCGAGCGCGACCACGGGTCCCGTCGAGATCCTGCATCGGCCCCCCTCCCCCGATCGGGCCACGGGCGGAGTTCCGGTGCCCAAGGGACTCACGAACAAGGTCGCGTCCAGCCTGCGCCGGTTGGGCCTCTTCCTGGACCGCCTCCAGCCGAAGGGCGTGGCCGGGGCGCCCTCCGAGCAGCGGGCCGAGGTGGCCTCCCAGTTCATGACCACCGCCGCCGTGCAGTCGAAGAACCAGGCCGAGCTGGAGCAGCATCTGGCCCCCCTCCGGCAGCTCGGGATCGACACCGCCTTGGACAAGGTGGTGGTCCGGCTGGCGGAAAGCCTGCCCGGCTGGGGGGCCCTGCCTTCCGTCGCCGGCGCACCCGCCCCCAGCGCGGGCCTCGAGATCCGGGCCATGCGGCAGATCGTGTCCCTGGCCGAGGATCCATTGGAGGCGGGCAAGCGCTTCCGGGAGCTGGTGCACGCCGCCATTGCCCAGTTCAACACCGGGCAGCTCGGCCGCGCGGTGTCGATGTTCGAGCTCGCGGAGCAGCTGGTGAGCGACAAGAAGGTCGAGGGCGCGTTCATCAACATGATGCGTGAGAGAGGGCACGAGTACCTCGAGGCCGAGCGCCTGCGGAAGTACGGCGAACGCACGGACCTGCGCTCCTCCCTGCGCACGGTGATGAACTTCTTCCTCGCCCTGCGTCCGGAGGGGCTGTTGCGCGACCTCAACGGCGAGGCGAGGCGCGAGCGCCGGCACGAGCTGCTGGCCCTGCTGGAAGCGCACGGCGAGCCGGCGCGCGAGCGCGCCCGGCATCTGCTGATCGCGTCCCTCGCTCCCGACGCGAGCGCCGACCCGTTCTTCCAGATGAACCTGGTCTATCTGCTGAGGGTCATCCCACGGCCGGCCGACGTCTCCATCGAGGAAGAGGTCAACCTGGTCATGCGCACGGCGGGCAAGGAGTGCCCGCCGCCCCTGGTCAAGCAGGCCATCGCCTATCTGGCCGCCACTCGCCATGAAAAGTCCGAGCGCGGGCTCATCACGTACCTGCGCGTGTTCGAGAACATGGTGCTGCAGCCCGAGTCTGCCGTCTATTCGCGCGAGGACGTGGAGACGTTGCTGGATCGCACGTCCGTGGCTCTCGCGCGTTACGCCACGCCGCGGGCCTGGCGGGCCCTGGTCGACCACGGACTCAAGGCCGAGGCCACCCTCGGCACTCCCATGGCGCGTCTCGTGGAGGCCGGCCGTCAGGACCTCTCCGGCAGCAAGGACCTCGTCGACCGGATCATCGCGGCCATCCGCGCCGAGCACCCGCGGCCCATCCTCGGCTTCGTGAAGAAGAACGACGATCGGGTGGGGTGGCTCATCCAGGCCCTGGCCGGAACGCCGTTGCCGGAGGTGCGCGAGGCACTGCAGGAGCTGGTCGACAAGTTCCCCGGCCAGAAGTTCGCGGAGACCGCCAAGGCGGCCCTGGCCAACCTGGGGGCCGCGGCCAAGCCTCCGGAGTTGCCCGGCCTGGCCGGAGACCTGGACCTCTTCGGCCTGCCCGGGCTGCTCCAGACGCTCGCGCAATCGCAGCTGACCGGCGTCCTGACCCTGATGAACACCGACAAGCTGGCGGAAGCCACGGTGATCCTCCAGGCCGGCCGCTTCCGGGAGGCCCGCCACGGCGCCTTGCGGGGCGTGGACGCGATCTACCAGCTCTTCGAGAAGCCGTTCCCCGGCACCTTTGCCTTCGTGTCCCGCGCGAGCGTCGACGAGCTGGCGGGCGGCGCCCCCGCCGAAGACGTCGTGGGACTGCTCCTCGAAGGAGTGCGGCGCCACGACGAGTTCAAGCGGGCGGCGGCGCTGGCCTCGGACACCCTCAGCCTGAAGCCCACCGGCGTCCCCGGCACGCCGCTGCCGGACGAAGACCCGGACTTCGTCCGGCTCGTATGGAAACAGGTCGAAAAAGGCGCGACACCCCTCGCTTGCGAAGCGGCCATCGCCACCGACGGCTACCGCACCCGCCGGCTGCTGGCTCACTGGCTGGAGGAGGGATCGCTCGCCGCCGCCTGAGGAACGGGCCTTCCGTGGCACCCGTCCCGCCTAAGGTTCCGGCGTGGGCCACGAATTCTCCTGGTCGGTGTCGCGCCACGACACCTTCAACAGCTGCCGCCGCAAGTACTTCTATTCCTATTACGTGGCCCCCGAAGACCCCGAGGTCCATCGCCTCAAGCGGCTCTCCGCGTTGCCCCTGTGGGCGGGTAGCGTCGTGCACGAGATCATCGAGGGACTCCTCAAGACTCACGACACGCTGCCTTCGGAGACGGAGCAGCAGGCCATCGTCCACGCCGCCGTGCACGAGCGCCTCCTCGGAGATTGGCGCGCGAGCGAGGCCGGTCCCGCGAGCGACGACGGCGTATTGCGCTTCCGCCTGTTCGAGCACGAATACTCGGCCACCGTCGACGCGGAAGACAAGAAGATCGTGGTCGGCACCGTCATGCGCTCCCTGCGCAACTTCTTCCGCAGCCCCGTCCTGCAGGAGGCGCTGGCCGTAGGCCGGTCGCAGTGGCTCACCGTCGAGGATCTCGTGTCCTTCGACGTGGGCGGAGTGCCCGTCTTCCTGCGCATGGACCTCGCCTTCCGCGATGCCCAGGGCCGGGTCGTGATCGTGGACTGGAAGACGGGGCGTGGCGAAGGCCGCTTCAACGAGATCCAGCTCGCGGGCTACGCCCTCTACGCCGCGCGCCAGGGGTGGGTCCAGGGCGCGGAGGAGATCCAGACCGAGCTCGCCTACCTCGCCATCCCGCGCTACGTGCGGCGCAGCGTGGATGCCCGCAAGCTGGACCACGCGCGCGCCTTCATCGAGAAGAGCGCGGCGCGGATGAAGGACCTCCTGGTCGATCCCGCGCTGAACCTCGGCCGCCTCGAGGACTTCGCGATGATCGACCGGCCGCAGGCGTGCCGGCGGTGCAACTTCCGCCGCCTCTGCTTCCCGCCCGCGGCCGCCGTGGCCGCCGCCGAAGCGCCGCAGCCCTCCGCGGCCCTCTGACCGAGGCTCAGGCCTTGAGGTGCTTCGCGAAGAACGCGACCGTGCGCGCCCAGGCGTCCTTGGCCGCTTCCTCGCGGTAGCCCTTCCAGGGATTGTTCGGGTTCGCGAAGGCGTGGCCGGCGCCCGCATAGATCTTGACGTCCACGGGCTTGCCTGCCTTCTTGAGCACGTCCTCGAACGCCTTCACCTGCTCCGGCGCCGGGCCCTTGTCTTCCGCGCCGTAGTTGCCGAGGATCGGCGCCTTGATGCGCGCGATGGCGGCGGGCTCGGTGGGCGGGGCACCGTAGTAGGCCACGGCCGCCTTCAGCCCGGGCTCCTGCGTGGCCAGCTCCAGCGTGTACTTGCCGCCCATGCACCAACCGATGGCGCCGATGCGGTCCTTCTTCACGTCCGCCCGCGAGGCCAGGTACGAGTAGGCGCCCTTGAGATCGCGGATCGCGCGGTCGGGAGGCAGCCCCATCATGAGCTGGTGCGCCTCCTCCTGCTTGTTCGTGACCTTGCCGTGATAGAGGTCGACGGCCAGGGCCTCGTAGCCTTCCTTGGCCAGCGCGCGCGCCTGATCCTTGACCCAGTCGTCGAGGCCCCACCATTCCTGGATCACGATGACCGCCGGGAAAGGGCCCTTGCCCTCCGGGGTCACGAGCAGGCCGGAGCCCGTCTCGGTGCCGCTCTTGAAGGTGATGTTCTGCTCGGCCGCACGGACGGGCGAGACGACAACCGCGGACAGCGCTGCCGCCGCCACGACGAGGATGATGCGTTTCATTCGATGACCTCCCATGCGATCGATCGTATCGCCAAACGGACGGGCGGTCGGCGAGGCGTAATCGGGAATGGAGACGGAGGCAGGGAGCGGCGATCTCCGTCTCCCTCTCCGTCTCCGGCCAACCGCGGTGGCCCCCGTCCGTTGAGCGATTCTAGGGTGCGGTTTGCAGCGTGGTGGCCGTGGGCGCCGGGGCAGGCGCCTTCTTGTGCAGCGCCCGGTAGCGCAGCCAGGCCGCGACCACGACCGCCACCTCGAAGGCCACGAACCCGCCGACGTACGCATAGCCACCCGACCCGAACCCGTACGAGTGCAGGCCGACGCCGAGCACGAAGTTCACCCCGTACCAGGCCCAGAGCACCCCGAGGAATCCAAGAACGCCCGCCACCGCTGTCCCGAAGTCGCGGAGCAGGCCGACCATCCGGCCGTGCAGGATGGCCAGGTAGAACAGGAGGGCGACGAAGATCGAGGTCTCCTTCGCGTCCCAGCCCCAGAAGCGGCCCCAGGAATACGAGGCCCACCATCCGCCCAGCAGGGTCCCGGCCGCTCCCAGCAGCACGCCGACCTGCAGGCAGCGATAGAGGAACAGCGACATCTTGGTGAGGAGGTCGCGCCGTCCGGGCGAGAAGAAGTAGAGGCCGAGGCAGACGTGCGCGATGGCCATGGCCAGGAAGAAGGCGGCGTAGGACAGGGTGATGGTCAGCACGTGGATGGTCAGCCACATGTTGTCGCGCAGGACGGGGACCAGCGGATCGATGGCGCCGTCGAGGATCGGCACGTTGTCGGCGAGGATCAGCGAGATCACCGCCACCCCGCTCGCGCAGGCGGCGAAGAACCGCACGCGATAGACCGCCTCGAAGATGAGGGCGAAGAGCATCGCGCCCCAGGCCACCCAGATCACGGACTCGTACATGTTCGTGACCGGGGGACGGCCGGAGATCAGCGAGCGGATCACCATGCCGTAGGCGTGGATGATGAACGCGGCGAAGCTGAGGCCGAGGCCGGCGCGGCCGAGGAAGGTGCCGCCCAGGGTCAGCGAGGCGAGCAGGCTGAAGAACCCGAGGAGGTACAGCAGCCAGGCCAGGCGGAAAGGCTTGAAGGTGTTGTAGTGGACCTCGCGCTGAAGGTCCTTGGCCGCGGGATACGTATCCGGTGCCATGCTGGCCAGCCGCTTCGAGAGCGCGGAAGCGGCCGGGCCCACGTGCTCGCGGTCACCGTCCTTCGCGAAGCGCAGCAGCGCGTCTCGCAGCGTGCGGATGGTCATGATGGGCGCGGCATCCGCATCGTCCAGGTCGCGCAGCGAGAACCACGTCCCGCGCGGATCGGTGGGATGCGGCACCACGCGGATGCCGGACAGCGTGAAGACGCTGTCGAGGATGCCCAACGTGTCCTCGAGGCCGGAGACCTCGCGCTCGACGGGGTCGAGCTTGGCCTCGCGGTCCGCGCGGACCTTCTCGTGGACCTTCTCCATGGCCGCGGCCAGGCCCGCGTGTTTGGTCAGCTCGTCCCAGGAGTAGCGGTCCTTGTCCGCGGGGAGCTGCGCGGCTTCGCGCAGGCCGACATGGGTCACGCGGATGAGCCCGGGCTCGCGCCGCCAGCGGTCGGGGTCCGCCATCATGGACAGGACCCATTCGACGGGGTCGAGCCCCATCACGCGCTGGAACCCGAAGGGCTTGGCCCCGGTCACGCGCCGCGCGGTTTCGCGGGCGTACGTGTCGAAGGGCTTGATTCGCCCACCGTCCTGAATCGCCAACGAGCGGAGGGGCTCGAGGGGATCAGGCCCCGCCAGGAGCGGTTTCGGCAGGGCCAGGACGAGGAGGGACAGAACGAGTCGGCTCAGCTTCATGACGGCTCTCCCTCTCGCGGTGCGCGAGGAGGGCCCGGGCGGCCTGCCGCCGGGCGAGATAGGGCTTGAGGTAGAACATCCAGATCACGCCGCAGGCGATCAGGGTCGTGCCGACGTAGACGAGGGGCAGTCCTGGCGACCGGGCGACCGAGAAGATCGACATCATCGGCTCGCCCTCCACGAAGGAGCTCTGGAAGAAGATGTAGCCCCGGTAGTGGAGGGGATGGTTCATCGAGATGTGATGCTCGGAGACCCCGTGTTCGGGGTCGTCCAAACGCACCCAGCTCTCGTAGGTCGCGGCCATGTTGGTGCCGGGGTACTTGTCGGAGTTGAAGTCGAGGAGGGTCACACGGAACGGGACCGCGACTTCCGGCGCGCGATAGCCGACGCGGGCCGTGCGTCCCGCGAGGGTCAGGTCGCGCATCTCCGTCCAGGGGATCCATACCGAATTCGAGCGCCCGTCCGCGCTCTCCAGGTGCACCTTCACCGCCGGCTGCTGCCGCTCGTCACGGGGCAGCGTCGCCGACGGCACGACCGTGTGCTGATGCGACGCGTGGGGCAGGAGCTGCTGCACCACGACCTTCATGCCCATCCACGGCGTCTCGATGGACTCGCCTTCCTTGACCGTGCCGCGCGAACCTTCGCCGTTGCGCGTCCCGATGACGTAATGGAGGGCGCCGGACGGCGTGAGCAGGAAGGCGACCTCGTTGCCGCCGGTCGGGGCCGGCGCGGACTTCGCTTCCGCGTCCGAGGCGACCGTCCGCAGCGACACTGCCGCCGGGCCGAAGCTGACGCGCTGGCTGGAGGGCTCCTCCAGCGAGACCCAGGCGTCCTGCTTGGCGAACGGGTTGTCGAGCAGGAAGTGCAGCGCGGGCGGACCCGCCGCCGCCGCCGCGTAGCCTTCCTTGATCTCGACGTGGCGGAGGAAGTCTTCCGCCACCAGGGTCACGCCCCCGCCGGGCATCTTGAACCGCCGCTCGTGCCCCGGCCCGGGCGGGTCCTTCTCCAGCGTGACCGTGAAGACGCCGGGCTCCCGGCCGGGCATCGTCACCTGCAGCGACTTGTTCAGGAGGGCGACGCGGGCGGTGGTCTCGCCCTCGAAAAGGGCCATGTTCCCGTCCATCCCGAAATGGAGGGAGACGAGCGAGCCCACGAGGAGGGTGAGGATGCCGATGTGGGCCATCACGAAACCCGTGTGGTGCGCCTTCCACGGGTAGCGCTTCATCATCGCGCAGAAGATGTTGAGGCCGAGCAGGACCAGGATGCCGGTGAACCAGGGGGTCGTGTACACGTCGCGCTGGACGGCCGGCGTCCCGTGCTTGGACTCGTAGATCGTGGCCAGGAGGCAGGTCAGCCCCAGGGTCGACATGACGGCGACGGCCAGGCGCAAGGAGGCCAGCGCGTCGTAGAGCCGATCGAAGAGGGAGCGAGCGGGCATACTGAAGAGGCCGATTGTAGGCATCAGCGCGGGCCAAGGTCAACGAAGCGATTGCGCCGCGCGGGTGGCCTGGATCACACGCTTCAGGTCAGAGCGACTTCAGGAACTCGACGAGATCCCGCTTCTCGTCCGCGGCCAGCCCCAGCCCCTGCAGCCGATCGTAATGGTCGACGACGTCGGCCAGGGTGGCCGCGCTGCCGTCGTGGAAGTACGGGGCGTGCTGCCACAGCGCGCGCAGCGGGGTCGTCCTATAGCCCTTGGTGGCGCTGCGGGAAGCGTACACGGGCTCGAGGCCGACCTGCGCCGGCGCGTGGAGCTGGTCGTCGGTGAACGTCGTTCCCTGGTGGCACGTCGCGCAGCGGGCCCGCGTGGCGAACACCGAGCGTCCGCGGGTGGCGGCCGCGGCGTCGAAGCTCCCGACCGGAGCCGCCGGCGCGGCCAGGCTCTCCTGGTAGAAGCGCAAGGCCGGCAGCTTCGGGGTCACGAGATCGGGGTCGTGACGGATGTCGACTCCGATGCGCGAATCCGCGAAGGTGCCCTGGCCGTGCATCTGCGTCACCGCCACGTATCCGTTCCAATAGGAGATGTCGCCGTCGCCGGTGTAGGTCGCGAGCGGGACGCCGGCCAGGCCGTACGCGGGCGGAATCCGCACCGGGTCGTTCTTCCCGTCCTGGTTGAAGCGCGGGTCGTACCATCCCTTTCCCCAGGACCGGTAGATGGCCCTGGCGTCCGGGGACAGGGCGGGCGAGAGGGCGACGATCGCTCCTGGATCGAGATCGCGGTTGGGCCAGCCGTCGAGGCGATGACCGATGCCGGGCGCCACCGAGTTGTCCACCGTCGAGTGGCACAGGGCACACGTCACGCCGAGCCGCGTCAGGGTGTCGCGTCCACCGACCGTCTCAACCGTGCCTTTGAGCCCCACGACCGCGTTGAGCTTGATGAGGGCGACCGTGGTCGCGGGACTGTGAAGGTCGGCCGTCTCCAGTATCCCCGCGGGCAGGACGTCGGCGTCCACCTTCAGTCCCACGGACAGCGCCGTGAGCGGATCGACGGCGGAGGCGACGACCTCGTGCAGGCGCAGGGTATCCGTCCAGAAGACCTCGTCCCCGAAGGTGTCGAAGCGGAAGACCTCCTTGCCCTGATCGACGAGGCGCGCTTCCGCTTCCAGACGCTCCGTCTCGTTGTTGCACCCGGCGGCGAGCCCGGTCAGGATGGCCAGGGCGGGGAAGACACGTCGGCATCGGATCATGGGGTGCTCCTTCCTTCAGGCACGTAAGGACCTCCCTGGAAAGAGTCGCCACCGGAAGGAAACGTGACAGGGCGTGCGCGCCGTCATTGACGGGGGGGAGAGCCGAACCTAGAATCGCCGCCGGCCACCCACACAGTCACGCCGATTGGAGGATTCATGGCCGCCCTGCGTCTGGTCCCCACGTCCGGAGCCGCCCCCATCGACGTGAGCAGCGACAACGCCCTCGTGGGGCGCGAGCCCACCTGCGACGTCGTGGTGAGCGACGGGTCCGTCTCCCGCAAGCATGCCCGCCTCGAGCGCCGCGGCGAGGATTGGGCCGTGGTCGACCAGGGCAGCGCGAACGGCACGTTCGTGGACAGCCAGCGGATCGTGGAGACCGTCCTGCGCACGGGGCAGGAGCTGCGCTTCGGGGCCATTCCGTTCACGGTCGAGATCACGGGCGCGGAAGACGACACCGGGGCCACGATCGTCCAGAGCGCGATGCCGGAGGCGACCGTCATCCAGTCCGAGCCGCTCATCCCGCGGCCGCCAATGACGCCCCCTCCGCTCCCGGTGGGACCGCCTCCCTTGCCGCCGCGCGCCGGCTCCCCGCCCCCGCCTCCGCCACGCATGGGTGGCGCCCCGCCCGGACCGCCTCCCTTGCCCGGCGCCTATGGCGCGCCGTCTCCCGTCCCGCCCATGGCCGCGCCCCCCGTCGCTCCCAAGAAGGGCCGCTCGCCGATCTTCTGGATCGGCCTCGGCTGCTGCGGATGTCTCGTGCTCGTCGCCGCCTTCGTCGCCCTCATCGGCGGGGCCGCGATGTTCGCCACGCGAGGCGTCGTGGAAGCCGTGCGCGCGCAGCTCACCCAGATCAAGGCCGGCGACATGGAGGGGGCCTATGAGCGGATGAGCGATTCGTACCGCGCGACCCACTCGAGCGCGGACTTCGCCGCCTTCGTGGCCCGCCATCCCGGCCTGAAGGAGAACAGCGACTCCACCTTCACCACGCGGAACGTGAACAACGACAAGGGCCATCTCGAGGGCTACCTGATGGCGGCCTCGGGCGCGAAGGAGACGGTCACCTACGAGCTCGTGAAGTCGGGCGACTGGAAGATCGAGGACATCAAGTTCGAAGGCGAGTCCGCGGCCACGGCCGACGCGAGCGGTGGGGGCGGAGGCGGGGGCTCGGGAGGGAAACTGCGCGTCGAGACGCTCGACGTGCAGAAGGAGGCCGCGGACAACGGTACCCGGGTCCACATCAAGATCCGCGTGACGGGCTTCTCGGTGAAGCCCGACGGCGACGGCTACCAGATGGACCTCGCCGAGGACCTCGAGACGCTCGGGCCGGACGGGCAGCGGCTCCCCGCTCTCAGCCGCATGGGGCTGGAGACGCTGCGCGACAAGACTTCGGTGGCGGATGCGCCCGCGGAGTTCGCGAACACGCTCACCTTGGGCAGTACGGCCGCACCCGGCAGCTACGTCGCCCGCCTCACCGTCCGCGACCACGTGGGTCAGGACCTCAAGACGCACGAAGTCCGCTTCGACCTGCCCTGACCGCGGCGCGCCCGCCGCTCCCGCCTGATACGATTCCCTCGTGCCTGCCTGGACCCCGCATCCCGAGCCGACGGAGGTGCGCCACGAGAAAGGCGCGCGCCGCGTCGTCGTCACCTGGGACGACCAACACACCTCGACCTATCCCATCGACTACCTGCGGAGCTGGTGCCCCTGCGCCGGATGCCAGGGACACGATCCGGTGGCGAAGTACCTCGATCTGCACGGGCAGGAGCTCACGCATCTCGAGGGCGTCGGCAACTACGCGCTCGGCCTCACCTGGCAGGACGGGCACAACACGGGCATCTACAGCTTCCGCCTCCTGCGCGGCCTCTGTCCCTGCGACGACTGCGGAGGCGAGAAGCGCTAGGTCAGGCGCTTTCCGCGACGCGGAAGCGATGGGCGTCGCGGGCGGCGGCCACCGCGCCCGCGTATTCCGGCGAGGCCAGGTACTCCCGCACCGGCGGGCTCAGCGCGGCCAGCATGGCGCCCGGGGACCACGTGACGGGCTCGCTCGTGGCGGCATCGACCACGCGGCCGGCCTCCAGGGCCGCGGAAGCCTCCGCCACGGGTACGCTCGCGAGGTCCCGGCGCAGGGCTTCGAACCGCCCCTGCTCCGCGGGGTCGAGGAAAGCGAAGGGCGGCGCGTAGAACTTCGCGTTGTGGAAATACGCGGGCACGTTGACCAGGCCGTCTTTGCCCCAGCCCGCCGCCCAACCCAGGACGCGCGAGTAGAGCTGGCGGCCGAGCCCCAGGCCCGGGTGCGCCTGGCCGGGCAGGCGCGGCCGCTCGCGCGTGAAGACGGCGCGCGGGTCCTGGAGGGACAGCCACTCCACGGCGAGGACGGACAGGACCTCGATTCCCCGCGCGCGCAGCGCCGGCTCGGAGACCGGCAGCGCCTCCTCCGTCATGCGCAGGTCGATCAGGAGCTCGCGCCCGTCGGAGGCCGTGACGAGCAGCCGGTGCTCGCTCTCCCCGACCTCGACGCGGACGACCGGGTCGTAGCCGCGCGTGCGCAAGGCGGGAAGCACTCCGGCCTGGTCCAGCTCGGCGCACAACGCGGGCAGGGCGAACCGGCCGAGGAATCGGGCGGTGGGGCCGCTCCCGACCGACGCCAGGTCGGAGGCCTCCAGGGCGAGGGGCGCGGGCACGGCGCGCGCGCTTCCACCGCGGCGCCGGCGCTTCACGGGCGGGACCTCATCGCCGGCGCTCCGCGGGCTCGAGGTGCACGACCACGTCGACGATCTCCGGGTGGTTCGACATGACCGCCTCCTCGATGCGGTCGGCCACGTCGTGGGCGGCGCGCAGGCTCATCTGGCCGTCCACGTGCACGATCATGTCGACGTAGACGGCGCCCGGCCCGCCACGCGTGCGGATCTCGCGGCAATGCTGCACTCCGGGCACGTCCATCACGACCTTGGACAGCGTATCGCCGGGGATCATGGCGCGGTCGGTCAGGGTGTGGAACGAGCCCACCATGATGCGCACGGCCAGGATGGAGATGAAAGCGGCGATGCCGATGGCCACCACGCTGTCCATCCAGGGCACGCCCGCCTTGGCCCCCGCGAAGGAGGCGATGACTCCGAGCGTCACGTAGATGTCCGACCGCGTGTGGGCGGCGTCCGCGATGAGGTAGGCGCTGCCGAGCTTGCGCCCCTGCCGCGCCTCGTAGGTGGCCACGAAGAGGTTGACGGCCAGGGTCACGCCCATGACCAGCCAGTTGATGACGCCGATCTCGGGCAGGCGCGACCCCCCGGCCGCACTGAGCGCGTTCTCGACGACGTTGTAGGCGAGGCCCAGCAGGGCGAGGCCGATGAAGAGGGTGGCCGCAGTCTCGAACTTGCGGTGCCCGTACGGGTGGCCCTCGTCCGGCGGCGCGTAGGCGAAGGTGGTGACCACGAGCCCGATGACGTTGTTCGAGCCGTCCATGAGGCTGTGGTACCCGTCCGCCACCATGGACAGGCTGCCCGTGAGCTTGCCCACCACGATCTTGCTCCCGCTCACGATCACGTTCAGGAGGAGCGTGACCCAGAGGACGCGCCGCACTCCGGCCTTGGCCACGTCCGCGTGGACGCCGGCCGCCGTCGCCATCACTTCATCCGCGCGCCCTTCTCCTCGGTCGCGAAGATCCAGCCCACGATCTTGCCGGGCTGGATCTTCTCCTCCGCGCCCCAGAACTGGCGGTCGCGCAGGAACCGGGAGGAGGTGTCGCGCTCGGAGATCGAGTCCATCTCTTCCTTGATGCGGGTGAAGCGGTCGCGCCAGCGCGCCATGTTCGCTTCGCGCAGGTCCACCCAGCCCGCCCCTGCCCAGGCCTCCAGCCGCTCCGGCGTGACCTCGAAGGCCTCGTCGTCGCGCGTCACGGGCGGGATCTTGCACTCGGGCCCGCGCAGCAGCCGGCCGTCGGGCATCAGGATCGGGATGCCGATGGAGACGATGTCGCGGCGCAGGGCGGCGTCCGCGGCCAGGCGGCCGGCGGCCCGGCGCGCCATCTCGGGCGGCGTGCTCACGCGCACGCGGTCCATGGTGGCGTATTCGCGCCGCAGGAGGTGCGCCTCGAAGAGCAGCTTGCTCAGGCGGGGCGGGCCCAGGTTCTCGAAGGCCACGCTGAAGACGCCCTTCTCGTTCTCCAGCGCGCGCAGCTTCTCGAGGGCCCAGTGGCGCATCAGGCCCGCGCGGTAGGTCGGCCCCATGACCGCGTTGTCGAGCGCGTTGATGACGTCGTGCCCGGTGTTGCCACCCAGGAGCTCGCGGGCCAGCACGTCCGCGATCTCCTCGGGGGTGACGAACTCCATCTGCTCGCCCGTGGTGATCGCGCTGAACTCCTCGAGCGAGAAGATGCCGTTCTCGCCCGTGTCGATGAACACGCTCTTCAGGGTCTCGCCGGTGGCGGTGCCCGCGGACGGATCGTGCGGCCGGAAGGCGGAACCGGGGACGAGGGGCCGGGCCTGCGCGGGATCGGCGTCGTAGAGCGCCACGGGGCGCCCGCCGCGCCGGACCTCGCCATAGCCGATGCGCTTCCAGGCGATGGCGGCCGCGGGCTTGATCTCCTTGGTGATGGGGCCGCCGGGAGTGCGGGCCATCAGGAAGAGGAGCAGGGTATGCGCGCCGGCCAGCGCGCTCTTGGAGAGGAGGACGCGCGAGGGCTTCTCCTCCGAATGCGTGTACGGGATGTTCAGGCCCATCCCGCCCGTGCCCGAGGTGCCGATCTTCACGTAGGCGCGCGTGCCCGCCTTCACCATGGCCTGGTAGAGGACCTGCACGTGGCGGATGAGCTGGGGTACGTAGTCGGCGACGAGCAGGGTCTCCAGGCTCTCGCGCAGGTCGCCGCCGTCCTTGAGGACCTGGTAGGCGTTGCGGCTGGTCTTGTAGATGTCCTGGTAGGCGATCCCGGTCGCGGTGTTGACCGCGTCCACGATGATGTCGGGGCGCCGCTCGGTGATGAGCTGGTAGAGGTAGTAGTGCGCGACGGCGGCGTCGGAGAGGGGCTCGATCAGGCTCTCGATCAGGCGCCGGCGCAGGGCGTGGTCGTCGAAGACCTCGCGACGGGGCCGGTCCTTGACGTCCGTGAACGCGAAGACGTCGCCCCATGCCGCTTGCAGAGCGGTTCCCTGCGCTTCGCTCTGCAAGCTTTCCGTTGCTTCCTCCGCTTCCTGCCGGTGGAGAGACAGGAGGGTCATCTCCCGGGGCTTCTCCTGCAGCAGCCTCCGCGCGACCGCCTGTCCGACGAGGCCGTATCCGCCGAGGATCAGGACGCTCTTCCCGCGAATGTCCATGCGATGGAGAAAGTATAGGCCGCGAAAGAAGCCCGCTGATTCAGGGGCGCCGACATCGTGCGTCTACAGCGCGATGGTTGTCGTCGACCTGAGCGGGGCCTGTGTCGGTGCATTCACCCGCAGGAGGCCCGACACGGCTCCGGCCACCAGCGGGCTGATTGGCTGCGGAGCGAGCGCGCGCACTGCTTTACGTGGGATGAACAGGTTCAAGCGCGCTCGCGTCCCCGCGAAGGCGACGACACCATCGCTGGTGGGGCGCACGCCGTTGGCGCTTGGTTGTTGGCGGTCCCTGCGGCCTAGGCTTCCTGCTCGCGGATGACGTCGACCTTCCCGAGCCCCTGGAAGAGCGAGAGAAGCGCCGCGTAGAGGAATCCGAACTGGAAGAGCAGGATGAAGGGCAAGGTCCCGAAGATGCCGCTGACGGCCGCGTAATACGCCATCACCGTGAAGTACATCCCGAGGGCCAGCTCCACGAAGGGCACGAAGTTGAGGCTGCCGCGATAGCGCTTGAGCCGCCAGTCGTCGCCCGCCGCCTCCACGCGATACTTCGGCGTGCGCGTGAACTCCGATTCCATGCCGAGGAGGGCCTCGATGACCGCCTTCGCGTTGTTCACGCTGAGCCCGATGCCCACCGACAGCACCGCGGGCAGGTACTTGAGCCGCGGGCGCCACTGCTCGCCGAAGATCTCGCGCTGGCTCATCAGGTAGAACGAGCAGACGCTCATGGTCGCCCCGATGAACAGGGGCACGTCCACGATCAGCATCTCGTACCAGCCCATGTTGTAGCGGATGACCATGGCCGGGAACATGAGGATCGAGAGCAGGATCATCAGGGGATAGGCGAAGTTCGCGGTCAGATGGAAAGCGGACTCCACCTTGATGGACAGTGGCAGGTCGGAAGCCAGGATCTTCGGCAGGAGCTTCTTGCAGGTCTGGATCGATCCCTTGGCCCAGCGATGCTGCTGGCTCTTGAAGGCGTTCATCTCCACCGGGATCTCCGCCGGCGAGACCACGTCCTGCAGGAACACGAACCGCCATCCCTTCATCTGCGCGCGATACGAGAGGTCGAGGTCCTCGGTCAGGGTGTCGTGCTGCCAGCCGCCCGCGTCCGCGATGGCGTCGCGCCGCCAGACGCCGCCCGTGCCGTTGAAGTTGAAGAACCGGCCCGAGCGGTTGCGCCCGCCGTGCTCGAGGATGAAGTGGCCGTCGAGCAGGACCGACTGGACCTGGGTCAGCAGCGAGTAGTCGCGGTTGATGTGCCCCCAGCGCACCTGCACCATCCCGACCTTGGGATCGTCGAAGTGGCCGAGGCTCTTCTCGAGGATGTCGGCCGGAGCCACGAAGTCCGCGTCGAAGATGAGGACGAACTCGCCCTTGGCCTGGCGCAGGCCGAAGTCCAGCGCGCCCGCCTTGTAGCCGTGGCGGTCGCCGCGGTGGATGTAGTGGATGTCGAAGCCGTCCTCGCGGTAGCGCTCGACCGCGGCCCTCGCGATCTCCTGGGTCTCGTCCACGGAGTCGTCGAGGATCTGGATCTCGAGGAGGTCCTTGGGATAGCGGATCCGGCAGACGGAGTCCACCAGGCGGTCGACCACGTACATCTCGTTGTAGAGCGGGAGCTGGACGGTGACGCGGGGCAGACGAGCGGGCAGCGGCAGCGGCCGCGCGCGGTTGTCGCGGTGCCTGTAGTACAGGAACACCATGATGTAGCGATGGAAGCCGAAGACCGCGAGGACGACGAGCGTCAGGAAGTAGAGTCCAAGGATAGCGAATTCAATGGGGCTCATGATGTGCGGATTCGATCCTCCTCGCCGTCTCAGTTCGGGGGTACGCGGCCAGAATCAGCGCCCTCACCGTCAGGGTGAGTTTGTGCCGCTTTGGCACTGAACCTATAGTCGTAGTATCTGTTCAAGCCGCCGAACTCGTCAACCGACAGCGATACTTTTGGTTGCGCCCGTGAGCCCATCCGACCTCGACACCCTCCTGCAGGCCGTTCGCGACGGACAAGTCAGCCCCGCCGACGCGCGGGCGCGCCTGGCCGGCTATGCGACCGAAGACCTGGGCTTCGCGACCATCGACCACGCGCGTGAGGCCCGCACGGGCTGGCCGGAGGTCGTTTTCGGGGCGGGCAAGACCCCCGAGCAGGTGGCCGCCATTGCCGAGCGGATCGCCGCCCGCGGCCATAACGTCCTCGTCACGCGCACGACCGCGGAGGCGTACCGGCTCGTGTCCGCCCGCCTGCCCCGCGCCGTCCACCAGGAGAGCGCCCGCTGCATCACCGTCGACGTGGCCCCGGTGGCGCCCCTGGCGGGCCAGGTGGCAGTCGTCTGCGCGGGCACATCGGACCTCGCCGTGGCCGAGGAGGCCGCCGTCACCGCCAGCTTCCAGGGCGCTTCCGTGGCGCGGATCTACGACGTCGGCGTGGCCGGCATCCATCGCCTGCTCGGGCGGACGAACGACCTGCGCGAAGCCACGGTCGTGATCGTGGTGGCGGGAATGGAAGGGGCGCTGCCTTCCGTCGTGGCCGGCCTCGTGGCGGCCCCTGTCGTGGCCGTGCCCACCTCCGTGGGCTACGGCGCCTCCTTCGAGGGATTGGCGGCCCTCCTCGCCATGCTGAACTCCTGTGCGGCCGGCCTGGCCGTGGTCAACATCGACAACGGCTTCGGGGCCGGCCACCTCGCCTGCACCATCCTCCGGGCTGCCGCCCGCCTGCCTCGCCGGGAAAACCCCTGAAGAGTCGCAAAATCTCGGCTGCAAACTTGACAAAACCGTTGATGGTTCTGATCTTGTAGGCAGTCCTGTCCTGCGGTCGGGTCCTTTTCGTGGGGGAGAGGGCCTGGATCCGGGGTTGAGGATAGGATTCCCGTCCGCGCGACCCTCGCGAAATCGCAGAGCGGCGGAGGCTTACGTCCGACCAGCCGCCCACCACGAGGGTGGCCGCCAGAGGCTGGGTTGGTCGCGTCGTGCCTGAGCGTGAGGGAGTCGATTCCGGCGTACGCCGGGGGGCATGAACAGTAATACTTTCCGAACACTGGAATTCGAGGCTATTCGGGCGCTCGTCCTGAGCCACGCCGGATCGGCGGCGGGTCAGGCGCGAGTCGAGGCACTCACTCCACATACCGAACCCGGCGCGGTGCGCGCCGCCCTCTCCCGGACCACCGAGGGGACGGCCGTGCTCCGCACGCTCGGACGCCAGCCGTACCACGACCTGCCCGACATTGCGCCCGCCCTGCAGGAGGCGGGGGTCTCCGGGACCTTCCTGGAGCCGCTCGCCCTCAGCGACGTCGCGTCCTTCATCGAAGGCGCGATCGAGATCGGCCGGCGCGTGGCCCGTGCCGAGGGTGCTCCGGGGCTCGCCCAGCTCGCCTCGGGCGTCAGCGACGAATCCGAGATCGCCTCCGCCGTCCGACGCGCGATCCTGCCCGGCGGCGAGGTCGCGGACAACGCGTCCCCCCGCCTGGCCGAGATCCGCCGCACGCTCGCGCGCCTGAAGTCGCAGCTCCAATCCGTGATGGAGTCGTACCTCCAGGGCAAAGACGCGGACCGGCTGCTCCAGGACAAGCTCATCACGACGCGCAACGACCGCTACGTCCTGCTCCTCAAGGCCGAACATCGCGGCTCCGTCCCCGGCATCATCCACGGCTCGTCCGGCTCCGGCGCGTCGCTCTTCGTCGAGCCCATGCCCGCGGTCGAGGTCAACAACGACATCGTGTCGATGACGGAGGAGGAGCGCGAGGAGGTCATCCGCATCCTGCGCGGCCTCACCTCTCGCGTGCGCGACCGCGGCCCACACCTGTCGCGCTCGGTCGAGATCCTGGGTGAGCTGGACTTCCTGCAGGCCATGGCCCTCGTCGCACGGGACATGGACGCCATCGCGCCGGAGATCGAGCCGGACACGCGCGCCGGCCTTCGCCTGCTGCAGGCGCGCCACCCGCTGCTCATGACCACGGTCGTCGAGCGCGTCGGGATCGCGCGGCGCTCCACGCGCGAGCCGGTGCCGGTCACGATCGAGATCAAGGACGGCGCGTCCATCCTCGTCATCTCCGGCCCGAACACCGGCGGGAAGACGGTCGCGCTGAAGACGGTAGGACTGATGGCCCTCATGGCGCAGTCCGGCCTGCACATCCCGGCCGCCCCCGGTTCCTCGCTGCCCGTCTTCCGCCGCATCTACGCCGACATCGGTGACGAGCAGTCCATCGCGGCCAACCTGTCCACGTTCAGCGCGCACCTGGCCAACGTCGTGTCGATGACTCGCGATCTGGCCACGCCGGCGCTGGTCCTGCTCGACGAGGTGGGCGCGGGGACGGACCCCACGGAGGGCGGTGCGCTCGGCGTCGCCATCGTGGACATGTTCCGCGAGCGCGGCGCCATGGCCATCGCCACCACGCACCACGGGCTGATGAAGGCGTACGCGCAGTCCACGCCGGGCGTGGCCCCCGCGTCCTTCGGATACGACCCTCGAACCTACGAACCGACCTACCGGCTGGAGCTGGGGACGGCGGGACGATCGCTCGCGCTGGAGATGGCGGAGCGCCTGGGCCTGCCCGCGGACACGGTGCGCGATGCGCGCTCGCGCCTGGACCTGAAGGAAGCGCAGGCGGAAGCGCTCCTCAAGAAGCTCGAGGAAGACCAGGCCACGCTGCGGGCGGCGGAAGAGGACCTCGCGCGGCGCCGGCTGGATGTCGAATCGGCGGAAGCACGCGTCGGGCTCGCGGAGCGGGAGATCACCGCGCGCAAGAAGACCGAGATCGAGACGTTCGCGCGCGAGCTGCGCCGCCGCGGCGAAGAGGCCGTGCGCAAGGCCTCGCTGTCCATCGAAGACACGATTCGAAAGCTCGAAGAAGAACGGAAGTCCTCCGCGGCCGCGGTCGCGAAGGCGAAGTCGTCGGTGGCGCGGCTGGTGCGGCAGGCCCAGGACGAGGTGATCGCGGCGAGCGGCGGCACGGTCGAGCGCGAGGAAGAGACGAGCGCTCCCGTGGCCATGGGGATGCGCGTGAAGGTGCGATCGCTGGGCGTGACCGGCCAGGTCATGGCGCTGCATGGGGACGAGGCGGAGCTCGCGATCGCCGGCAAACGGATGCGGGTGCCGCAGCGGGAGCTTGTGAGCATCGGTGGGCCAGCGGGGCCGGGCGGCCCGGCCAGCCGCTCCAGTGCCTCGGCTGGCCGGGCCGCGGACAAAGCCACGAGTGCATCGAGCGCCGAGATCAACCTGGTCGGCCTTACGGTGGACGAGGCCATACCGAAGTTGGATAAGGCATTGGACAACGCTGCCATTGCCGAACGTTCCCAGCTGCGCGTCATCCACGGCTTTGGGCAGGGAATCCTCCGTCGCGCCGTAGCGGAGTTCCTGGATGGGCACCCTCATGTGGCGAAGGTGAACGTTGCTGCAGAAGGGCGCGGCGGCGTCACCGTCGTGGAGCTGCGCGAATAGATGCCCTTCCCCGACAGCTTCGTCGACGAAGTCCGGCGCACGGCCGACATCGTGCGGTACGTGTCCGAGCACGTGCAGCTCAAGAAGATGGGCACGTCGTACAAGGGCCTGTGCCCGTTCCACCAGGAGAAGACGCCGAGCTTCAACGTGAACCCGGACCGCGGCGCGTTCCATTGCTTCGGCTGCGGCGTGGGCGGCGACGTGTTCAAGTTCGCGATGCTCCACGAAAAGGTCAGCTTCCCGGAGTCGATCGAGCTCGTGGCGCGGCGCTTCGGCATCCCGGTGCCGGAGAACCGCTACGAGCAGGGGCCGGACCGCAAGGAGCGCGACGAGATGCTCGCGCTGCTCGACGCCGCCACCGAGCACTTCGAGCGCAACCTCTGGACGGCGCCGGGCACGAAGGCGCGCGAGTACTTGCTCGGACGCGGCTTCAAGGAAGAGACGCTCCGGCGCATCCGCACGGGCGCCGCCGCGGACAGCTGGGGCGACCTGTTCGAGGTCCTGAAGCGGCGCTTCCCCGTGGGCGCGCTGATGACCGCGGGCCTCGTGCGCGAGGGGCAGAAGTCCAACAAGCCGTACGACTGGTTCCGCAACCGCGCGGTGTTCCCGATCTTGAACGACTCCGGCCGCGTGGTCGGCTTCGGCGCGCGCTCGCTGGACGGCAGCGAGCCCAAGTACCTGAACTCGCCGGAGAGCCCCGTCTACCAGAAATCCAAGACTCTCTACGGACTTTCCTGGGCCAAAGAGGCGATCCGTAAAGAGGGGCACGTCGTATTGATGGAGGGATACCTCGACGTGGCGCGCGCGCTCGAAAACGGTGTCCAAGAGGTCGTGGCCACCTGCGGGACCGCGCTCACTGCCGCGCACGCGAGGCTCATCCGGCGTTTCACGGAAAAAGTCATCGTGAACTTCGACCAGGACGACGCGGGCCAGAACGCGGCGCGCAAGAGCCTGGACCTTCTGCTCGAGGAAGGCCTGAAGGTCCACGTGGTCGAACTGCCCGCCGGCGACGATCCGGACACCTTCTTGAAGGCGCACGGCGGGGACGCCTATCGCCAGCGGCTCGCGGACGCCCCGCCGGCGATGGAGTGGCTGATATGCCGGGCCGCGAACGAGAACGATACGAAGTCGCCCGCGGGCAAGGGCGAGTACTTGAACGTCCTGCTGCCCGTGTTGTCCCGCATCGACAACGCGGTCGAGCGCATGGCCTGGCTGCCCCTGATCGTCGAGCGCGGCGCCCTGGACGAAGGGGCCACGCGCGAAGAGCTGCGGCGCGCCCTGGCCTCGCGCGCGACGGCTGTGAAGAATCGTGTCGAAGCGGGGCCGGCCACCCCGCCGCCCGCGCCTCAGGACCGGCGCCTGGTTCCGGCGGAGAAACTTCTGCTGACGCTGATCGTCGAAGGGTCAGAGACGTTGCCGGCCGCCCTCCTGGAGCTGCAAGAGCCGGACATGGAAAACCTTCGCTCGGCCGCGATCCTCCGCGCCGCCCGGGCTCACGCCGCCGAAGGCAAGTCGGTCAGCCGGGCCAGCCTCGAGGACGAGCTGAGCGAAGACGACCGCCGGCTGCTCAACGAGATCGCGGTCGGGGCCGTGCCCGTCGGAGGGGTGGCCCCGGGAGATTGCGTGCGCGAGCTGCGCTGCGGGCCCTTGAAGGCGCGCATGGCGGAGATCCAGAAGGACCTGGCCCGGGCCACGGGGACGGACCAGGAGGCGCTTCTCAACGAGAAGCTGCAGATCACACGACTTATTACAACTTTATGAGCTGTAACGATTAGGACGTCCGCGGCGTCTAAATTGCTCGGGGTCCACACGACGCGGGCGGGGGCCACCGACAGAGGAAACGAGGGGAGAGAGAAACGAAATGGCGTTGTCGATCGAAGAAAAGTACGACGAAGTCCGGCAGCTCATCACCATGGGAAAGGAGAAGGGCTATCTCCTTTACGAAGAGGTGAACGACATGCTGCCGTCCGAGATCAGTTCCTCGGACGAGCTGGACGACATCTTCTCGATGTTCGGCCAGATGGGGATCGAAGTCGTCGATTCGGAGCAGAAGTTCCGCGAAGCGAAGGAAGGCGAAGAGGGCGCCGAGCTGGACCTGACCCCGGGGACCCTCGACAAGACGAACGACCCCGTGCGCATGTACCTGCGCGAGATGGGCACCGTGCCCCTTCTCACCCGTGAGGGCGAGGTCGAGATCGCGAAGCGGATCGAGCGCGGCAAGAAGGCGGTCATGCGCGTCATCACGCGCACGCCCATGGCCGCGCAGGAAGTGGCGCGCCTGGCCGAGCGTCTGGCCGCGGGCGAGCTGACCGTGCGCGACGTGGTGATCTTCAACGAAGAAGAAGTCACGGACGAGAAGATCGCGGCCAAGATCAAGGAGACGCTCAAGCTCACGACGAAGGTCGCGGAGGCGCACCAGGAGTACCTGAAGTACCGCGAGAAGTTCGTCGAGATCGGCAAGCGCGAGCCGAAATACGTCCGCGCGAAGTGGAAGCTGGCCCGCCTGCGCATCCGCATGTCGCTGTCGATCCAGCGCATCGAGTTCGCGGAGCCGGTCAAGCGCCGGCTGGTCGAGCGCCTGCGCGAGTCCGTCGAGCGCATCCGCGAGGCCGAGCGCACCATCGACAAGATCGAGGTCAAGGTCAAGGCCTCGAAGTCGGAAGAGAACCGCCAGATCCTGCGCAAGTCGATCCGCGACCAGCGGGAAGGCCTGCGCTCGATCTCCGAGGACTTCGACGCGCCCACGGACGAGCTCAAGCGCGAGCTGCGCACCGTGGTCGAGGGCGAGATCCGCGCGGAAGCGGCCAAGAAGGAGCTGGTGGAAGCCAACCTCCGCCTGGTCGTCTCCATCGCGAAGAAGTACACGAACCGCGGCCTGCAGTTCCTGGACCTGATCCAGGAGGGCAACATCGGGTTGATGAAGGCGGTCGACAAGTTCGAGTACAAGCGCGGCTACAAGTTCTCGACCTACGCGACGTGGTGGATCCGCCAGGCCATCACCCGCGCCATCGCCGACCAGGCCCGCACCATCCGTATTCCCGTGCACATGATCGAGACGATCAACAAGCTCATCCGCACGTCGCGCGCGCTGGTCCAGGAGCTGGGCCGCGAGCCGTCGTCGGAGGAGATCGCGAAGCGGATGGACATCCCGGTCTCCAAGGTGCGCAAGGTCCTGAAGATCGCGCAGGAGCCGATCTCGCTGGAGACGCCCATCGGCGAGGAGGAGGATTCGCATCTCGGCGACTTCATCGAGGACCGCAACGTGGTCTCGCCGTCGGAAGCCGTGATCAACATCAACCTCAAGGAGCAGACCGAGGCTCTCCTGAAGACCCTGACTCCGCGCGAGGAGAAGGTCATCAAGATGCGCTTCGGCCTTGGCGACGGGTCCGAGCACACGCTGGAAGAGGTGGGTCAGTCGTTCGCGGTCACCCGCGAGCGCATCCGACAGATCGAGGCCAAGGCCCTGCGCAAGCTGCGGCATCCGTCGCGGTCGCGCAAGCTGAAGGCGTTCTTGGAGGGTTCGCGGATCTAAGACTCCCAACAAATCTTTGACAGTCTCGACGGCCGCAGTGGGCGCGAAAGCGCTCCTGCGGCCGTTTTCTTTTGCCTGCTCGACTCGGTCCGGACCGAGTTGATGGTGGTGCGCTCAACTCGTTCCGGAACGAGTTCACTTGGAGGTGTCGCGATGCTTCCTGCCGAGGGTTACGTCACGACGGACGACGGGCTTCGTCTCTGGTTCCAGACCGTGGGCTCCGGACCGCAGGTCGTGGTCCTGCCGAACGGCTTTCATCTGCTCGAGGACTTCTCGTGCCTCGCGCCGGGCCGGACGCTCGTCTTCTATGACGTCCGTAACCGAGGCCGGTCCGACACGGTGACGGATCCGGCGCTGCTTCAGCGCGGCATCCACAACGACGTGGACGACCTCGATGCGGTGCGCCGGCACTTCGGCCTCGACCGCCTGGCGCTCATCGGCCACTCGTACATGGGCCTGATGGTGATCCTGTACGCGATGAAGTACCCGGCGCACGTCGATCGGATCGTCCAGATCGGCGCGATGGGACCGTATCCGTCGAAGCAATACCCACCGGAGCTGACCGCCAACGACACCATCCTGCAGGACACGATGGCCAAGCTCGCGGCGCTGCCGCGGGGCGGTCCCTCTTGCGACCCCGTGGAGTTCTGCCGAACGTTCTGGTCGATCCTACGCGTCATCTACGTGACGGACCCTAAGGACGCGCACAAGATCCGCTGGGGCCGCTGCGACCTCCCGAACGAGCGCGACTTCATGCGCTACCTGACGGCGTACATCATGCCGTCTATCCACGCGCTGTCCCTCACTCCAGACGCGCTCATGACCGTGACGGCGCCCGTCCTGACCATCCACGGAACCAAGGATCGGAGTGCGCCTTACGGCGGCGGGCGAGATTGGGCCGGGCTCCTACCGAACGCACGCCTGCTGACGGTCGATAGAGCCGGACACGCCCCTTGGATCGAGGCGCGGAACAAGGTGTGCGGTGAGATGGCGGCGGTTCTCGTGCAAACAGCGTTGGCCACGCCAATCACTGCAACATAAGATACTGATAAATATACCTTTAAGACCTAGTCCGCCAACAGAATCAGTCGACTGACTCTATTTCGTGCTACGCTCGGACCGTGCGCGCGATTCCGCGAGAGCAGGTTCTTCGTCGGTTGCAGGCCGAGAACCCTTGGTGGAGCGGCTCATCACCAACACCACACTCGGCTCTTCCGCGGCGAGCATATTTCGAGTCCTTCTTTGCGCTCATCGACCAACGCCAAGTTCGTCGAGCAGTCCTATTGATGGGACCCCGGCGCGTTGGCAAGACAGTGATGATCCACCACGCTGTGGACCAGCTCGTCCGCTCCGGCGCCAAGCCGCGGAGCATCTGCTACATCTCCGTCGATCACCCGATCTATACAGGATGTAGCCTCGAAGACTTACTCACGGCGTTTCGAGAAGCAGGGGGAGTCGATTTCGAAAAGGAAAACTCCTTCGTCTTCCTTGATGAAATCCAGTACGTCCGCGCTTGGGAAGTGCAGTTGAAAACTCTGGTCGACACGTATGGGGCACCAAAGTTGGTCGCTTCCGGATCGGCGGCCGCCGCATTGCGGATGAAGAGCGATGAGTCCGGCGCCGGACGGTTTACCGACTTCCTCCTGCCGCCCCTCACGTTTCACGAATACTTGCAGTTGCGGGACCAGACCGGACTGATCAGGGTCAGCCCTTCCAGCGGAGATGGACGAATCCGATGGGAAGCTACAGATATCGATGCCCTGAATCGGCACTTCGTCGACTACCTAAACTTTGGAGGATACCCCGAAGCAATCTTTTCTCCGGAGATTCAGGCAGATCCGGGACGATTCATTAAGGCCGATATTATCGACAAGGTGCTGCTCCGCGATCTCCCAAGCTTGTACGGGATCCAGGATGTTCAGGAACTCAACTACCTGTTCACCACATTGGCTTTCAATACTGCCGATGAAATCTCGCTTGAGGCTCTATCTCGCGGATCTGGTGTCGCCAAGAACACGATCAAGCGTTACTTGGAGTATCTGGAAGCCGCATTCCTGATCAAGACTGTCCACAGGATCGATCGGAGCGCCAAGCGTTTCCTACGGGCCAACTTCTTCAAGGTCTACCTGACAAATCCGTCGATGCGTAGTGCTCTCTTCTCGCCGATCACCAGCAGTGACCCAGCCATGGGTGCGCTCGCCGAGACCGGCATTCTCTCGCAGTGGTTCCACGCTCCTCGACCTCTCTACTACGGACGTTGGACGGGAGGCGAGGTAGATATCGTCTACTTGGACCCGCGGCAGAAGGCGACTTGGGCGGTTGAAGTCAAGTGGAGTGACCGTCCCGCTGAGCGACCGGGGGAGTTGAGACCGATCGTCGGCTTCTGCGAGACAAATGGCATCAAGGAACTCACAGTGACGACCCTCTCCGCGCATGCGACCACGAAGCTGGGCGAGGTCGCCATCCGTTTCGTGCCGTCCAGCGTCTATTGCTATACAGTCGGCTATAACGTGGTCCGTGGCCGGGAGGCGTACCGCGCCAGCTCAAGGGAGGAAACGTAACCGCCGCGTACTTCCCGGAGCGAATGCCTAAAGGCGGGGGTCCGTGGGCTCCGCCTCAAGAGCCAGTACCCCGAACGCAGACTCGTGGACGCGGCGCAGGGGCTCGCAGGAGACGAACCGGTCGAGCGCCTCCAGACCGAGCGCGAACTCTCGGAGAGCGAGCGAGCGCTTCGCGGATACGCCGCGAGCGCGGAGGCGGGCCAGATGCTCCGGCGCTGTGTACTCCGGGCCGTAGATGATGCGCAGGTACTCGCGGCCGCGGCACTTCAGGGCGGGCTGGATGAGGCCGCGGGAATCGCGGGCAACGAACTCGAGCGGCTTGACGACCATGCCTTCGCCGCCGCGAGCGGTCAGGTCCTCCCACCAGGACATCGTGCCGGACACGCTGTCAGCGTCCTCCAGGGTGACGACGCGAAACGGCGTCGCCACCACGACGCCCGAGTCGGCGGCGCCGAGGCGCGCCAGCGTCTCCATGTGCCAGACGTGGTCGCGGTCGGAGTGGACGTGGCCTTCCGAGGCCAGCAGGTGGAACGGGGCCAGGCGCAGATCGTCGAGCGAGCCGACCGGCCAGCAGTAGCGCTGGTACGCCTGGCTGTAGGCCTCGACCGCATCGAGACGAGAGCGATACCGGGCCAGCAGCTCCTCCGTCCCGACAACGCGCGACGAAGACCCGAGAGCCATGACAGCCGAGGACACCTCAATCCGGGCGGCCGCGCCGACTGCCGCGTACTGCTTCGTGATGAGCTCCTGGGCCTTGGCCGACCACGGCATCAGCTCCGCGTCCAGGCAGAGCCAGTCGGAGGCCAGCTCATCCCAGAGGCCGGACGCGGACGCCGCCGCGATCACGCGATCCAGCAAGGCCCTTTCGAGCGCCATGTCGTCGAAGAAGCGGCGCCCAGTACGCGTGTAGACGACGCCGATGCCCTGCCCCACGACGCCGAACCGGCGGCGCGCTACCGACTCATCGCGGCAGACCACGACCACTGCGCGCGAGCCCATGTGCTTCTCCTCGCACACGACTTGCGCGATCCCCCGCTTCCGGTAGTACTCGAACGCCTCGCGCGGATGCTCGAGGAGGCCCGGCTCCGACGTCGTCTCGGACGGCGACATCGTCGGCGGCAGGTAGATCAGCCACTTCGGATCGACCGCGAACCGGCTCATCACCTCGAGGGCCGGCATCGCCTGCTCCTCGCGGATCGTCACGTTGTGCAGGCGCGTCGAGATGATCCGCTTGCCGATCACGTCGGCCGCGTCCAGCACGTCGTCCACCTCGTGCTGCGCGGAAACGCCAGAGACAACAGACGGCGCCGGAGCGAGCGGCCGCGCCGGCGCGTAGTACTCCCGCGACGCCGCCACCGACACGAACTCCCGCTCCGGATACCGCAGCGCCGTCAGCCGACCGCCGAACACGCACCCGGTGTCAATGCACACGGTGTTGTTCAGCCACTCCGGCTCCGGCACCGGCGTATGCCCGTACACGACCGTCGCGCGGCCGCGGTATTCCGCCGCCCAGTTGTAGCGCACGGACAGCCCGTATTCGTCCGTCTCCCCCGTCGTCTCGCCGTACAGCGCGAAGTCGCGGACCTTGCCCGAGCCGCGCCCCTGCAGCTCCTCGGACAGCCCCGCGTGCGCCACCACCAGCCGGCCGTCATCGAGCACGTAGTGGCTCACGCGCGCATCGATGAACTCCGCCACCGAGACCGAGAACTCAGGCGGCTCGCGGGAGAGCTGGTCCAGAGACTCCGCCAGCCCGTGCGTGATCTTCACGTCCCGCCCGCGCAGCTTTCGCATCAGCTTGACGTCGTGATTGCCAGGCACACACAGCGCCGACCCCGCCGCCGTCATCGACATCGCGATGCGCAGCACCCCCGGCGTGTCCGGCCCGCGGTCCACCAGGTCCCCGAGGAACACGGCCTTCCGCCCCTCCGGATGCCGGTAGACGCCGTCGGACGCGGCGTACCCAAGGCGCGACAGCAGCGCCTCCAGCTCCTCGCGGCACCCGTGGACGTCGCCGATCATGTCGAACGGCCCGTGCTCGTGCTTGAGGTTGTTCCACAGCGGCTGACGCGTGACCTCGGCGTCCGCAATGGCTTCCTCCGACGACAGCACGAACACGTGCCGGAAGCCCTCGTCCTTGAGCCCGCGCAGCGACCGCCGGAGCTGTTGCGCGTGCTGCCGCGCCACGTGCGGTCCGAAGGCACGGTCCGAGCGGCCCGCGTTGCGCGCGTGGCAGACGTCCTCTGGCAGGTTCAGGACGATCGCGACGGGCAGGCAGTGATACCGCCGCGCCAGCTCGACGATCGGCTTCCGCGAATCGCGCTGCACGTTCGTCGCGTCGATGACGGTCAGCCGCCCCGCCGCCAGCCGCTTGGCCGCGATGTAATAGAGGACGTCGAAGGCGTCGCCCGTCGCGGCCTGGCTGTTCTCGTCGTCCGAAACGAGCCCGCGGCAGTAGTCGGACGAGATCACCTCCGTCGGACGGAAGTGCTTGCGCGCGAACGTGGACTTGCCCGAGCCCGTCGCGCCGATCATCGCCACCAGCGACAGCTCGGGGATCGTGATCTTCACGATGCGCTCCCCAGCGCCGACACGCCCACCATCAGCCCGCTGGTCACGGCATCCAGCAGCTCCGGCGCGAACCACATCCGTCGCGATTCGCCCTGCCTCGCGCGGATACGCCCCGGCGCGTCGACGTAACCGACGTAGTCCTGGACGAGCCCGACGACGCGGACCTTGAGACCCTTCACCTGCAACGGCGGGAGTGCCCCGACCATCCACGCGCCGGCCAGCGCCGTCGGCTCGCCCGGCACCCCGAGCAACACCAAGTCACCGATCCTGATGACGGTCACGCGCGTCGTCGCCGGCACCATCCAGTTCACGACGTTCGCCGCGGGCCGGCGCAACAGGAACGAGCGGATTCCTTGCGGCTCCCCGGGCGGCAGGCCGATCTCGACGTCCGCGAACCCCAGTCGGTCCTCCGCCGACCGTGCCGTGGCCAACGCCTCCGTCACTCGCTGCGCGATCAACGCGCCGTGCCTCTGGATCGCCTCTTCCCCTGTCCCCGGCGGACGCGCGTCCCCTTCCGCCCCCTGCAGGAGGAGCGCTGGGCCCTGGCCCGCCCCCAGCCGGCGCATGGCCTCGCCCGGATAATCTCCGGAGAGCTGCGGAACGGTGCGCGAGAAGAGCGTCGGATGCGCGGCCGCGACTGCGAGCGTCGCCAGCGGTCCCCCGCCTTCCGTGCGCAGCGCGGCGACGGACAGCATGTCGTCGATGGCGCCACCGGGCGTCGAGCGGTTCTCGGCCCACCCGCGGAGGCGCGCCTCCGCCGTCCAGGCGTGCACCGGCTCGCTCTGGGCCGCCGCCTCGCGGACCGCCTGCGCGCCGCGGTCCAGGAGACAGGCGACCACGTCCGCGCGGTACCGTCCCATGGCCACGACTTGGGCCAGGGCGCGCCCGTCGTACCCGCCGACGGAGCTGTGCGTGTGGGTCGCGACGAGCACGACCCCGTCGAGCCGCAGGTCGGCGACACGAGCCTCCAGCGCCACCGCCAGCTCGCCGGGGATGAGCACGATGTCGGCGAGGACGATCGCGATCGCGTGGCCGGACGCGCGCAGCACGATCGCGCGAACCTCGAGCGGGTCGCGCTCGCTGTCCGCCACGGCCTTGCGCGGGCCGTATCCGGCGCGGACGACGGGAAGGGGCGGCGCCAACCGCACGCGCGCGGCACCCGCCGTGATCGGACCCACGACGTCGAACGCGCGGCGCACCACCGGCGGGCCCGGCGTAGCGCGCCCGCGCCAGTCGACGAGGAGCAGCAGGTACACGACCGCGAGGACGGCGGCCATGCGAAGGACCCACCGGCGCAGCGTCCTCATCGCTTGAAGACCGCCATCTGCGTCGGCGCTCCCACCTCGGGATCGACCTCGCCGATCGGCTCGAAGCGCACGGCGTAGCCACGACGCGACGCGAGCGCGTTCGCCCAGGCGGCGAACTCCGCACGCGTCCACTCGAACCGATGGTCGGCGTGCCGCAACCGACCCGCGGGCAGCGTCTCGAAGCGCACGTTGTACTCGACGTTCGGAGTCGTCACCACGACCGTCACTGGCCGCGCGAACTCGAACACGACGCGCTCGAGTGCGCTCAGCCGGCCCGGATCGACGTGCTCGACGACCTCGACCAGTGCCGCCGCGTCGAACCCCGCCAGCCGCGCATCGCGATACGTGAGCGATCCCTGCATCAGCCGGATGCGGTCCTTCTGCCGCGTCGGCACGCGATCCAACCGAAGCCGCTCGGTCGCGCGCTCCAGCGTTCGCGTCGAGACTTCGACCCCCACGATCTCGGTGAACTGCCGGTCCTTCACCAGCGTCTGGATCAGCCGCCCCTCGCCGCAGCCGAGATCGAGGACGCGCGACGCCCCCGACGCCTTCAAGGCCCCGGCCACCGCCTCCAGGCGCTTCTCGTTCAGCGAGACGCGGCGCTCGAGCTTCGCCTCGCCCTCCTCCTTCGCGTCTTCCTTTTCGTCGAGGTCCGGCTCGTCCTCCGCCATGAGCCGCTCCAGCGCCTGGCGCACGAGGCTCGACCGGCGCTTCAGGTAGCGGCGCGCGATCGTCTCGCGCTCCGGATGCCCGGCCAGCCAGCCCTCGCCGTGGCGCAGCAGCTTCTCGACCTCCGCCGCGCCGACGAAGTAGTGCTTGTCGTTGTCCAGGACCGGCACCAGCACGTAGAGATGCGACAAGAGGTCCACGAGCCGGCAGGAAGCGGACAGGGTGACCGTGAAGTACGGGCTCTCGCCCCACTCCGGCCGGTCCAGCGGATGGCGCTCCGCGGTGACGGCGTATCCCAGCGGCTCGAACAAGGAGCGCAGCACGGCCTCGCCCCCGCGGCAGGGAAGGGGCGCGATCGTCGCCGTCAGCGCGAGCTTCTGGTCCAGGAGTTCCGGCCGCTTCGTGCAGCGGCCGGCGAGCGCAGTCCCGAAAACGCGTGCGAGCGCGACGCTCAGGAAGGAAGACGCCGCGTACGGCCGATCCGAGACGTATTCCGCGAGCGGGAACGCGTCCTTGCCACCGGCGCGCCGCACGAGCCCGACCGGATCGACGTCGAGCAGCAGCGCCGCCGTGCAGCGCTCGTCGCTCGCTTCCGGGTAGAAGACGTGCGCGTGGCCGAAGGCCAGATCGACCGTGTGAAGACGGTCCGGATGCTTATGAAGGAGGTAGCCGAGATCGGTCGCCGGGCGGGACGTCGAGGTGATCGTGAGCATTGGGACCCATGAGCGCCGAAGTATATCCGGTGCCCAGGCGGGAACGGCGCTTGCAAGTCTTGCCTTGGTCCCGCGCGGAGATCCGCGGGAGCAGGAGGAGCCCATGGAAAAGAACCTAAAGGGAAAGAAAGTCGCGATCCTGGCCACCGACGGTTTCGAGCAATCGGAGCTGGCGGAGCCGATGAACGCCCTGGAGAACGCGGGAGCGACGGCGCACATCGTCTCGCCCAAGGCGGGCGCCATCAAGGGCTGGAAGCACACGGAGTGGGGCGATTCGTTCGCGGTGGACGCCACCCTCGACGACGCGGACCCGCATCACTACGACGCGCTCGTCCTCCCGGGCGGCGTCATGAACCCGGACAAGCTGCGGCGCGATCCCAAGGTCCAGCAGTTCGTGCGGTCGTTCTTCGACGAGGGCAAGCCCGTCGGTGCGATCTGCCACGGGCCCTGGACCCTCATCGACGCCGGCGTGGTCAAGGGGCGCAAGGTGACGTCCTACGAGACCATCCAGACCGACCTCGAGAACGCGGGCGCGACCTGGGTCGATCAGGAGGTCGTGGTGGACAACGGCCTCGTGACCAGCCGCAAGCCGGACGACCTCCCCGCGTTCAACCGGAAGCTGATCGAGGAGATCGCGGAAGGGCGGCACGCGAGCCGAGCGATGGCGGGCGCCTCGACGAGCACGAAGTAGACGCGTGCGCCGGCGTCACTCGCGTCTCGCTTCACCAGAGAAACTTCGCGCCCGCCGTAAGCGACACCATGTTCCAGTGCTGCGACGGCCCGTCGAACGTGGGCCGCGCGACGGGATGGAGGCTCGTGTGCCAGCGGCCTTCGATCTCGAGCGAGAGATTGCCTCGCGCCCGCCATTGGGCACCGCCGCCGAGGCTCGCGCCGGAGAACGAGCGATGGGTCTCGGAATCGATGAAGTCGCGGTCGGGATTGAGCGCGAACGAGTCGAAGCCGTGCCAGGAGTAGTGCCCGATGCTGGCGAGTCCGTACGGTCTCAGACGGCCGTGGTCCCGGGTCTTCGTGAAGGTGAAGCCGAAGTGAGTCACGGACTCGAGGCCGAACCGGCCGAATTCGACGCCCGGCGCGAGCCGGCCGGGAAGCCGGGCCGCCAGGTCCAGGCGGCCGCCGAGGCCACCGCTTCCGGAATTCCCATCGCGTCCCCGGGCACCTCCACCCTGCAAGGAGAAGGCACCGATAGCGTCGTGGGTGACGCCATGTGTGCGCGTCGCGGTTGGCCTGTCCAGGTCGAGGCGATGCTATGTCGGGAAGGCGGCACCGACCAGGCCTCCGGCGAGAGCGCCGATGCCAGCGCCGATTGCGAGGCCGCGCGCGGTCGCCTCGTGGACGGCGTCTCCGCAATGTTCGCACTGGAAGCCGGTGCCGAAGGCTGCCAGCGCAGCCTTGGAGAGGCCCAGGAGCACGCCCCCAATGACCGCTCCCGACATGGTCGCGCGGCCGCGGACCCAGACCTGCCGTATGGACGCCGAGGGAATGCGCGCCAGTGGGTCGTCGAGCACCACGGCACCGTCCGTGGTGGCGATGTACCGTCCCTCCCAGACGCGACCCTTCGTATCTTCGATGCGCACCCGCGCGCCAGGCTTGAATTGGGCGATTACCGCGGCGGGATCGTTCCCCTTCCGGATCGGCTCACTGGTGGCGGGCATCGGCAGAGCCAGGCCGAGAGACGTCACGAGGATGACGGCCAGCGCCGTTCGTGTCTGCATGGCGCATGGTCGCCATCACGGCCCTCGGCCTCGCGTACCGTGGCCCAAGAAATCTCCAAGCGTTTCCGAGGCGCCGCCGCCGGGATCCAGAGCCCGCGGACGCATCGCCTCTTGCTGCCTTGTGATCCCTCGCACGGCTGCGGCAGCGCCCGAGACGTTTCGCGTGCCCCTTCCGCGTCACTGGATGTAAGGCCGCCTCTTGGGCGGTTCGGAGGTGGCACATGGGGACTTCTTCCGCGAAGCGCGTCATTCTCCTGGCCGCCGCCCTGCTGAGCGGCGGCCGTTGGACGACCGCCACCGGCGTGGACGGGGCCGGCCGCATCGTGGTCGTTCCCCTCGTCATGAGCGACGCGCATCGTGAGTCCGTGCTCACCCTGACCAACGCCGGTCCCGAGCCACTGACGATCGACGCGCTCTACGTCGGCGCGACCGGGACACCGTTGGCGGGCCCACACGCCTGCAAGGAACAAGGCCTCGCCCCGGATGGCAGCACGACCGTGCGCCTGCGGGACCTCTGCCCCGACCTGTCCCCCAAGCCCGACGCCGAGGACTTCGGCTACCTCGAGCTGAGCTCCCGCGGCGACAGCCGGCTGACTTTCTTCGCCACCAGCACGGTCGAAGCCGACTTCGACCGGAGCTTCGGCATCGGCGGAGAGCCGATTGGAGCCTTCGGCCCCGCGGCCGACCTCGGCGTGAGCGGACTGCGCGCCCTCAAGCCCGGCGACGATGAGAGCCTGAGATGCTACGTGGGCGCCTTCCACCAGGCCAAGACCGTCATCGTCGATCTGGACGACTCGAACAACAACCGCCTGGCCACGCGCGCCCTCTCCCTCGCTCCCCGGGAGATGCAGCGAATCGACCTGCTGCCCTGGCTTGGCCTTGCGGCGAGGGGCCAGACCAACCTGCGCGTCCGCTTCCTTTCGTTCGACGACGCGGTGGCCATGGCCGGTTGCGCGCACGAGCACACGCGAACCAACGTGATGACGTACCAGGCGGCGCAGTCCGCCCTGGCCACGCGAGATGCCGCCCGCCTGCGCAACGTCTATGTGAACCACCTCCTCGACGCCGGCCCGTACCAGATCGGCTATCCCTGGATTCATACCCTCACGAGCGGTCGCGCGGACCTCAAGGTCATCCTGAGCACCTACCTGCGCTCGAACGATCAGGTCCGTTGCTACGTCCAGCCTCCGCCCGCCCCCGCCTTCGATTCCTCGCCCTGGCTCGAGGTCCAGGTCCGGGATCCCGAAGGCAACGTGGTCGCGGGCGGCAACGGCATCCACGACACCGGCGTTTTCTACACGGGCCATGCCGGGGAGCACCGACAGGGGCAGAGGTGGTGGATCGAGGTCTCCTTCGACGAGGACGCGCACGCGCAGACGCCGTTTCCGAGGGCCCAGGTGCCCGGATTCTGGGGGCTGCGCTGCGACAGCGCGGCGGGAATGTCGAGGCCGATGGGTGTGGACGACGGAAGCAACAAGGACGATTTCTGAGCGCCGCCGCGCCGAAAGGAGACCGCATGTCGCGTAGAACGCTCGTTCCCCTGGTCCTGGCCGCCCTCCTGAGCGGTGGCGCTCAGGCCATGGCCGGCGGCGTCGACCACTCGGCCGCGCAGGTGGTGCTGCCGTTTCTTGCCTTCGACGGCCAGTTCGAGCCCCGGGTGACCCTCGAGAATCACGAGACGCACGACGTGGACGTCGAGATGATCTATGTCGGCGAGCGCTCCAGCCATTCGCCCGGGCGCCGTCTCTGCCGCCCCTTGCCCAACGTCCCCGCGCTGAGCGCGATCGAGGTCGACGTCCGCGCCGCCTGCGGCCTGAGCTCTTCGGACATGGGGATGCTCCTCTTCGTCTCCAGGGACAGGGCCGGCGTCGGACGCATTTCCGCGCGCGCGGTGGTCCAGACGTTCAATCCGTTCGCGGCCGGCGCCTTCGGCCCCGCGGGGCCCGCCTTCGCCGCGGACGCCATCCCGCTGGCCCAGCTCGACACCACCGCGGAGATCCACGTGGTGCCGGGATTGCGCTCGGACCCCGGCGCCTCCAATCTCGTGACGACAGACTGCTTCTTCGGGACCTTCTTCGACGGCAGCCGCAGCGGGGGCGTGCTCGGTCGCCTCACCCTCAAGGACGACGCCGGGAGCCGGCTGGGTCGCGATCGTTTGTTCACGCTCAAGCCGTTCGAGCTCGTCCGGTTCCACGACGTCTTCGCGCTCGTGGGCGCGCCCGCAGTGGCGTGGGAAGGCGTCCGTGCGGAGTTCGGCCTGGCCGGCGGCGGCGACACCGTGCTCGGGTACTGCCTGGCGGAGTCCGGGCTCGGGCGCAACTCGTTCAAGATGACGCTGGCCCAGGTGGCGGAGCCGCAGGAGGAGACGCGGCGGCGCAGCCTGTCCGCGGCCTCCATCCCCGACGTCCAGGCCGGCGGCACGCTTCCCTTCTCGTTCGACTTCACGAGCGCCACGAAGCCGAAGGCGCTTCACGGTCTCTACGTCCGCCACCCCGACGTCGTGCAATGCAGCGTGCGTGGCGACGGCGGCGAGCCGCTGGTGATTCGGGCCGTGGCTCCGGATCGGACCACCATTCCGTCCGTCGTCGATGGCTCCACCGGCGAGTTCGGCACCTCCGTCCAGGGATATCAAGGCCCGGCCGACCTCTGGGGCCTCGAGGTTTCGTGGAGCACGAGCGCAGCCATTCCCCCCGCGGCCGCGAGCTATTCGATCGGCTGTCGCAGCGGCAACGGCACGAGCCTGGCGGACCAGATCATTCGCTGACCGCGCGCCCACGGCCTCGAGCAGGTCAAGGGGACGAGCGCGGTGGGGCCGCGAACGGACCGCAAGCCAGGACGAGCGCGATCCCGCTCATGGCCAGGGCCTCGAACACCGCCGTCCATTCGTTGCGCCGGCTGGCCGCGTCCGCCGCGGCCAGGGCGCGCGGGACGTGCAGCATCACGAACCACAGGAAGATCATCAGCCCCGACAGCGAGCCGGCGAGGCGCGCCGTCCACGGCACGATGAGACCCAGGCCGCCCGCGATCAGCGCCACGCCGGCGAAATACGTCCAGAAGCGGGCAGCACCGACCCACGCCGGCACCAGCGTCGCCACGAAGGGCACGAACAGGAAGTGCTGGATCCCCGACGAGATGAGGAACGCCCCCAGGAAGACGCGTGCGACATGGAGCCAAGGGCGGCGCGGCAGGCCGGCGACGGCCAAGCCGCCGCCGGTCAGGGCAAGTCCCTTGCCCAGGGCCGTCCAGGCGCCGCCGTAGATCCGGTCGGCCAGGGCGACCGGGATGTTCCGGAGGAAGGCCCATACGAAGATGAGCCCAGCCACGGTCAGGCCCGCCGCGCGCAGCCAGCGGCCGGCGATGATCGCGGCGCCGCAAAGGATGAGCACGGCCCCGGAGACACTGGCCCAGACGACTCGTCCCGGCCACATGGCCGGGAAGGCGGGAGCGCGACCGGCCACGAAGTCGCCCCACAGGAACTGCTGGACCCCGAACGCGAGCAGGCTGATCCCGAAGAAGACACGGCCCAGGCGAGCGAGCGTATCGAGCTTGTCCATGGAGCGGCGATTCTAGCCGCGTTACCATGGCCGGGGGGTTCGAAAAAGGCGGTGCGGCAATGGCGGAAGCCCGGCCAATCCCGACGCTTTACGAGTGGATGGGCGGCATGCCGGCGATCTCGAAGCTGCTCGAGACGTTCTACCGGCGCGTCCCCTCCGACCCCGTCCTGGCGCCCGTGTTCGCGCAGATGTCGCCGGAGCACTCCGCGCACGTCGCCGACTTCATCGCCGAGGTCCTGGGCGGGCCGAAGCGGTACAGCAGCGAGCGGGGCGGACACGCCCACATGATCGAGCGCCATCTCGGACGGGCGCTCACCGACACCCAGCGGAAGCGCTGGCTCTCCCTCCTCCTGGATTGCGCGGACGAGATCGGAGTGCGCGCGGATCCCGAGTTCCGCTCCGCCTTCGTCGCCTACCTGGAATGGGGGACCCGCCTGGCCGTCCTCAATTCGCAGCCGGGAGTGACCGCGCCCGTCGATTCACCGATGCCGGCCTGGGGCTGGGGAGAGGTCAAGGGTCCGTATGTCCCCTGATGGAGCGCGACGAAACGTCTCCGCGTCCGGCCAGGCGGACAACTTGACCTCGCGGGAGGGCATCGCGCGACGACGCGGGCGCCGGTCATCCCTGCCCGCTCAACGTATCCGCGTTGAACGAAGACGGCACACAGGTTGCTTATCGAGCTTGCAACGACCCCGACGTCAGATCCCGAACGCGTTCGACGACGAGAGGAGTTGCTGATGCGTATCCCTGCCTCCGCCCTGCTGCTGGCCCTCATGGCCCTCTCCCCCGCGGCCGAGGCGGCCTCGAAGTCGACGATGCCGGCCCTTCTGGAGCACGCGCGATATGTGGCGCTCGGCTACGACCTCGGCGACGGCTTCGTGAGCGCCGACCGGATCGCGCTCGTCGCCGCCGAGACCCTGCCCGACGAGCGCCGCGCGATTGAAGCGATCCGCAACGACCTCGAGAAGTGGGGCCGGTACATCGTCACGGACCATCCCCAGGACGCGGAGATCCTCATCGTGGTGCGCGTCGGCCGCCGCGGCGGCTTCGAGATCACGAGCGGAAGGGGCAGTCCCATCGACAGCCGCGGTGAGGGCACCGGCCGCGTCGTCTCGACCCGGACGATCGGCGGGTCGCTCTCGTCGAACGACGACAGGGTCGACGTCTACGAAGCACGCGGCGGCCGTCCGGGTATCCGCCTCTGGAGCGGCGCCGTCGTCGGGGGGATGACCGGTACCCCCCCGCGCCTGTACAAGTCGTTCCGCGAAGAGGTCGAGGCGGCGACGAAGAAGCCGTAGGAGTCTACTTCTTGCCCTTCGCTGCCTTCGGCGTTGCCGAGGCGGTGTTGCTACCCTGCACCAGCAAGATCGAGAAGCTGCCATTGGGCGACGGAGCACCGTTGGCCTCCCAACTACGCACACGGACCGAATTCGCGTTCAGCGTGTCCCATGCGATGGAGCACGGAACCGCGTGTCGGCAGCTGACGATGACGGTCGACTTGAGAGACTGGTACCCAGCCGCTGAAAAGACGACTTCGATTTGACCGTCACCCATGCGATTCACACTTGAAATGCCTGCGGCGCTTCCGTTCTCTACGGACGCGCTCGTCGAGTTCCAACTGACAATGCCGTATGCGGCGATCTGTCCCGCTGGTCTCGCGCTGACCGGTACCGCCATTGCGGCCAACAAGCCAAGTGCAACTCGATTCCGTGGTGTCATTACGACCTCCGTTCGCTGCCGCCCAGGGGTGCTCGTTTCGCTCGGAATTGGCGGACGCGCAACCAAGGGCGAAGCAGCTCCGTATACACCATTCGGATCACATCCGCACGCTACCACGCGATCGTGCTCTTGCCCGGCAGTCGGTTATCCGCCGCGGGACGGATAAACGGAGCGCGCGCCGACTCGGTCCGGACCGAGTTGAGGGCCCGCCGTATCGCGCGGATCAGGCCGTCGGCGATGCGATAGGATCCGCCCCAGATGCCGCCGGTCCTCGACGCGCGGACCCTGCGCAAGTCGTTCGGCGCGATCCCCGCCGTGTCCGACGTCTCCTTCACCGTCGATCCGGGCGAGCTGGTCGGGCTGCTCGGCCCCAACGGCGCCGGCAAGAGCACGACGGTCGGGATGATCGCGGGCATCGTCGCCCCCGACGCGGGTGAGGTCCGGATCAACGGCCAGGCGTTGCAGGGCGACACGGACCCCGCCAAGGCCGCCATCGGGCTCGTGCCGCAGGACCTCGCGCTCTTCGACGAGCTGCCCGCGCGCGAGAACCTGCGGTTTTTCGGGTCGCTGTACGGCCTGGCCGGAGCGAAGCTCGACGCCACCATCGCCTCCGGCCTCGAGTTCGTGGGCCTCGCCGACCGCGCGCGCGACAAGGTCAAGACCTTCAGCGGCGGGATGAAGCGGCGGCTCAACCTGGCCGCGGGGCTGCTGCACGACCCGCAGCTCGTCCTTCTCGACGAGCCGACGGTCGGCATCGACCCCCAGAGCCGCAACGCCATCTTCGACAACCTGGAAGCGCTGCGGGCACGTGGAAAGTCGATCGTGTACACGACCCACTACATGGAGGAGGCGGAGCGGCTCTGCGACCGCATCGTCATCGTCGATCACGGAAAGGTGATCGCGAACGACACCGTGCGCGGCCTGTACGGCCTCCTGCCCGCTTCGCGGCGGTTGACGGTCGAGCTGCGCGGGAACAAGCAGGCGGACTCGGGTCTGGCCGAGGCCACACGCGCCCTTCCGGCCGTGGCTTCGGCGGAAGTCGCGGACGGCGTCCTCAGTGTCGCCCTCGACGACCTCGCGGCCGGCGCGCCCGGCGTGTTGTCCTTGTTGCAACAGCGCGGGGTTGCGTACGACCACGTGGTGAGCGAGCGCGGTGACCTGGAGACGGTCTTCCTCACCCTCACTGGCCGCACGTTGAGGGACTGATGGGATTCCAGGCGTGGCGCGCGATGGTACGCAAGGACCTGCTGCTGTTCTTCACCGACCGGCGCGCGGTGATCATGAGCTTCGCCGCCCCCATCGCCATCGCCTCGTTCTTCGGCTTCATCTTCTCCGGCAACCAGAACACCGAGAAGGCGCGCGTGCCCGTGCGCGTGGTGGACCAGGATTCGAGTGTCGTCTCCAAGGCGATCGTGCAAGGCCTGGCCGCGGACAAGACGCTCGAGGTGAGTGGAGGCACGGTCGAGGAGTCGCGCGACGCCGTGCGGCGCGGCAAGACCACGGTGGCGGTGGTGGTGCCCGCCGGGTTCGGCGACGCGGCGGGCCGGGCCTTCTTCGGCGGCGCGGCCAAGCCGCAACTCCAGCTCCTCTACGATCCCTCGCACGCCACCGAGCTGGCCATGGTGCGCGGCATCCTCACCGAACACGTGATGCAGGCGGTCAGCGCCGAGATGTTCGGAGGGGACCAGGGCCGCCGGCTCTCACAGCAATCGCTCGAGGAGCTGAAATCCCCCGGCGCCATGCCCGAGGGCGACCGGCGGGCGCTGGTGGACATGCTGGGCGCGGTGAACCGCTGGTACGAGCGCGACAAGGCCTCGCCGGTTCCCGGCGCCTCACCCGCGGCCCGCGGCCTCGCCATGCCGTACACGACACACGAGGAAGCGATGACCGTGCGCACGGGCGTCCCCTACAACGGCTTCGCCCACTCGTTCGCGGGGATGGGCGTGCAGTTCCTGCTCTTCGCCTGCATCGACCTCGCCATCGGGATGCTGCTCGAGCGGCAGCAGGGGCTGTGGAAGCGGCTGCGCGCCGCGCCTCTCTCGCGAGGCCTCCTGCTCGCCGGCAAGGGGACGAGCGGCGCCCTCATCGCGCTCATGAGCCTGGGAGCGACGTTCGCATTCGGGATGGCCGTGTTCCGGATCCGCATCGAGGGAAGCGTGATCGCGTTCCTGGCCGTGTGCGTGGCCACGGCGGTGATGGCCTCGAGCTTCGGGCTCCTGATCGCCGCCCTCGGCAAGACGCCGCAGGCCACGCGCGGAGTGGCCATCCTGGCCGTGCTGTTGATGGTGATGCTGGGTGGCGCGTGGGTGCCCGCGTTCGTGTTCCCGGCCTGGCTGCAGAAGGTCACGCTGGCGATCCCCGCGCGCTGGGCGGTGGACGGCCTCGACGCCACGACCTGGCGCGGCGCCTCCCTGCCGGCCACGCTGCCGACGATCGGCGTGCTGCTCGCGTTCGCGTCGCTCTTCGGCACGCTCGCGGTGGCGCGCTTCCGATGGGAGGAATAGCGGATCGCCACCTACTCGACCGAAGCACGCGCCTCGATCTGGAACACGGGCCGCCGATGGCCGAAGGCCAGTCGTTTGGCCCACGAGGACGGCCAGCGCAAGAGGTCCTCGGACGTCAGCGGGCGGACCGAAGTCACGACGAATCCGGCGGCGGCGTAACCGGCGGCCAGGGCGCCTGCGAAATGGGCTGCGTCCAATTCGGGCAGGCCAAGGCGGAGGATCTCGGCGCGATCGCGCTGCGGATCGACGCCGAGAACGACGGTCAGCGCGGCGTCGGGCGCGCACAGTCGTCGGACGTTTTCAAGCAGCGGAACGACCGGATGCGCGAACGCCGCCAGCAGGCTGCCCCAGGGCAGGATCGCCGTGACCTGGTCGGCGACGCCGGCCAGACCGGCCGGCAGATCCTCGATCGAGGCGCGGACGTAGATGAGGTTGGTCAAGCCCGCGCGCGCGGCGCGCGTCGAGATGTCGCGAAGACCGGCCACGCTGGCATCGAGGCCCAGGAACAGGCGGTCCGCCGTCTGACGGGCCAGGACGTACGGGAGACGGCCGTCACCTGTACCGAGATCGACGAGCACCCGGCCGCCGAAGGCGGCGCGGGCGGCCGAGAGTTATTGATCCGAGCGCTCGAGTCGCTTGCCGCGCACGATGTCCATGTCGGCCATGATCGCATGGGATTGGCGGCGGCCGAGCCGGTCTATCCGTCCCGGGACGGATAAGATCGGCTCCTATCCGACAGGAGGTCCCATGAACAGGAGCCGCCGGACGTTCCTCGCCGGAGCGGGCGCCGCCGTCTCGGGCGGCCTCCTCGCCACATCCGGAACGACAACCGCCGCGGAAGCACCTGGGAAGGCCACGAACAACGACATGCCGCGGGGCATGACGTTCGCGACCATCCGCCGCGGCGGCGAGATGAACCTTGCCATCAGGACGGAGCGGGGGTTGCTCGACGTGCTCTCGGCGGAGAGCGTGTTTCACGCCAAGGCGCCCACCACCATCGACGAGGTCCTCCGGCGCGGCGGCGGCGCCTCGCTCCAGACGCTCCGGGCGAAGGCGCTCGCGAGCGCGCGCAAGGAACTCTTCCTCGACGAAGCGAAGGCCGAATTCGGGCCGTGCGTCACGAACCCCGAGAAGATCGTCTGCGTCGGGCTCAACTACCGGAAGCACGCGGCCGAGACGAACAGCGCGGTGCCCACCCAGCCGATCCTGTTCAACAAGTACAACACCGCGCTCAACGGTCATCGCGGGATCATCAAGGTCTCGCAGGAGGCGGCCACGCAGTTCGACTACGAGGTCGAGCTGGTGATCGTCATGGGGCGCACCGCGCGCAACGTCAGCGAGGGAGACGCCCTCTCCTACGTTTTCGGCTACTGCACCGGCAACGACTTCACGGCGCGCGACCTGCAGCGGGTGTCCAGCCAATGGATGCTCGGCAAGGCCCTCGACGGATCCGCTCCCATCGGACCCTACCTCGTGACCGCCGACCAGGTGGCGGATCCCAACCGCCTCAAGATCGAGTGCCGGGTCAACGGCGAAGTGCGGCAGTCGTCCAACACCGCGGACATGGTGTTCGGCTGCCCGAGCCTCGTCAGTTACATCTCCCGGTACTTCACGCTCAAGCCGGGCGACGTCATCTTCACCGGCACGCCGGAGGGCGTGATCTCGGGCTATCCGAAAGATCGGCAGGTGTGGCTCAAGCCCGGCGACCAGCTCACCTCGACGCTCGAGGGTCTGGGCGAGCTGCACTTCAGCCTGAGCTGAGGCGATGACCCGCCCACGATCGACAGACGGGTCCGGCCGCTTCCGCGACCTCGGACTCGGCCCGAAGCTGGTGTCGGTCCTGGAGGCGCTCGGCTACGAGGAGCCCACACCGATCCAGAAGGACGCGATCCCCCCGCTCCTGGCCGGGCGCGACCTCGTGGGACAGGCGGCCACCGGCACCGGCAAGACCGCCGCCTTCGCGCTCCCCCTCTTGCAGCGGATCCTCGCGGACGGGCCCAAACGCAAGGAGCCGCGCCTCCTCGTGCTCGTCCCTACCCGCGAGCTGGCCATGCAGGTGGCCGAAGCCATCTACCGCTACGGGGGCAACCTGGGGGCGCGCGTGATGCCCATCTACGGCGGGCAGTCGATCACGCAGCAGCTCGGCGGCCTTCGCCGCGGGGTCGACGTCGTGGTGGCGACGCCCGGCCGTGCTCTCGACCACATCCGGCGGCGGACCCTCGATCTCGGGCACGTGGAAGCGGTCGTGCTCGACGAAGCGGACGAGATGCTGGATATGGGATTCGCCGAAGAGCTCGAGGCCATCTTCGCCGAGCTCCCCGCCAAGAGGCAGACGGCGCTGTTCACCGCAACGATGCCCAAGCGCATCACGGCCATCGCGGAGCGGCACCTCACGGACCCCGTGCGCCTCGCCATCGCCGAGGAGAAGCTCGCCCGCGGCGCGGCGCCGCGCGTCCGGCAGGTGGCCTACCTCGTCTCGCGGGCCCAGAAGGTGGACGCGCTCGGGCGCATCCTCGACCTCGAGGGCCCGGCCGCCGCGCTCGTGTTCTGCCGGACGCGGGGCGAGGTCGAGACGCTGGCCCAGACCCTGAACGGCCGCGGCTTTCGCGCGGAGGCCCTCCACGGCGGCATGTCACAGAAGGAACGCGACCGCGTGATGGGCCGCTTCCGGGAAGGCGCGGCGGAGCTGCTGCTCGCCACCGACGTGGCCGCCCGGGGCCTCGACATCGGCCGCCTGTCGCACGTCATCAACTACGACGTCCCCCCCGCTCCCGAGTCCTACGTCCATCGCATCGGGCGCACGGGCCGCGCCGGGCGCGAGGGAGTGGCCATCACGCTGGCCGAGCCGCGCGAGCGGCCGCTCCTCCGGAACATCGAGAAGCTCACCGGCCGCCGCCTCGACCTCGGCACCGTGCCCACCGTTGCCGACCTGCAGGCCCGGCGGCTCGAAGCGACCCGTGTCGCCGTCAGGGAGGCCGTCGTCGCCGGCGGCGCCGAGGGCTTCCGCGAGATCGTGCAGTCCCTGGCCCAGGAGTTCGACGTGCTCGA
>Ga0207428_10000277_pt1 | contig 69011 bp, 72 predicted proteins | sample RhiMethybrSRZTD1_FD_187600 | JGI IMG/M metagenome (GOLD analysis project Ga0207428, IMG submission 187600) | Populus rhizosphere microbial communities from Tennessee, USA - Rhizosphere MetaG P. TD hybrid SRZTD1 (SPAdes) (version 3) | ecosystem: Host-associated > Plants > Roots > Rhizosphere >... | reverse complement strand
CGTAGATGTAACGGCGTGTCCGTCTTCGGGCCGTCCGTTCGACCCGACCGTCCACGGCGCGTCGAGCACCCGCCGAAGCGAGAGCGCAGCGGCGCCGCGAACGGCGGCGCCGTCCCCGAACGCCGAGGGAAGGACCGCGAACGAGCCCGAGCGCGCCGCGAGCGAGCGCTGCTCGAGCGTCTCGCGGACGCCGTCGGCGAGCCACGGGGCGAGCGGCCCGAAGCACCCGCCGAGGACGACCGCACGCAGGTCGAGGAGGTTGAACGCCGAGGCGAGCGCGATCCCGACCCACCGGCCGGTGTCCTCGAGCGCCCGGAGCACGGCGGGCGCGCCGTCCTCCGCGCGACGGACGAGCTCGTCCGCGAGGCTCCGCGGCCGGCCCGCCACCGGTGAGATGCCTGCCGCACGCGCGATGGACTCCTGGCCGACGAGTGTCTCGACGCACCCGCGGCTGCCGCACGCGCACACACGTCCCTCCGGGTCGACAGAGATGTGGCCGAACTCGCCGCCGAAGCCGTGCGTCCCGCGGAAGAGCCTGCCGCCGAGCACGATCCCGCCCCCGACGCCGACCTCGCCGAACACGCACACGAAGTCGTCGATCCCGACCGCCGCACCGGTCCAGTGCTCGGCGAGCGCCGCAAGGTTCGCCTCGTTCTCGACGACGACGGGCAGGCCGAGCCGCTCCTCGAGCTCTGCCGCGACCGGCAGGTCGACCCAGCCCATGTTCGGCGCGAGCACGACGGTGCCAGACGCCTCCTCGACGAGGCCAGCGACGGCCACGGTCACGCCGACGGGGCGCAGGCCGTCGGCGGCGGCGGCGGCGAGTGCCTCTCGCACGGCGTTGCCGATGCGGTCGAGCACGAAGCGCGGAGCCGAGTCGCGGTTGTCGCGGTTGAAGCGGCGCTGGTACCGGACGGTGCCGGTGAGGTCCTCGACCGAGACGGCGATGTAGTCGACGTTGACCTCGAGGCCGACGCCGACGACGACGTCGGACAGCTCGAGCGCCGTGCCCGGCCGGCCGATCCCGCGCGGGGAGGTCGTCTCGCCCGTCTCGTGCAGCAGCTCGCGGTCGATCAGCTCCGAGACGAGGCTCGAGACCGTCCCCCGCGTAAGACCCGTCGCTGCGGCGATCTGCGCCCTCGAGCGGGTGCCCGCGGCGGCCACGTGCTGCAGCACGATCCCGAGGTTCGCATGCCGGACGGTCGTCTGGTCGGCCGGGCGGGCGGCACCGCGATCGAACGTCATCGGCTCGGGGACGGATGGGGGCGGGTCATGGGAGTGGCGGTTTGTTTGGGGACCGGACAAACTAGGCCGATCCACCCACCCCTGTCAACTTCAGGTGAGATGCCTGACGACGTCCTCGAGCGGCTTGCGGTTTGCCCGCCCGCTCCACTCCGCGGCCGGGCGGGACTCGGGGTCGCGGTGCCGCTCGGGCACCCCGAACGTCAGCACGATCGCCGGCGTCTCCTCCTCCTCGAGGGCGAGCGCCGCCCGCACGACGTCGCGGTCCGCGAGCCCGTTCGGACACGACGCGATGCCCTCGTTCCAGGCGGCGAGCAGCATGTTCTGCGACGCGCGGCCTGCGTCGAAGGAGACGGGGCCCTTGCCCGTCACGACCACGGCAACGACGAGACCGGCGCCGAGCACGTTGCCCGGCGCGAAGACGCCTCTGGCGAGCGCCTCGATGCGCGCGCGGCTGTCGACGACGACGAACGTCCACGGCTGCCGGTTCGAGCCGGACCCGGACAGGCGCCCCGCGTCGAGGATGCGCTCGACGACCTCCTCGGAGAGCGGCTCCGGCCGGTAGCGGCGCTGGTCTCGCCGGCTCGCGATCGCCAGGTACGTGTCCACCCGAGTAGCGTAAGCGCGGAATGACGGAGCAGGCCACGGTGAGCCTCCTGCGCTGGCTCCGCCGCCAGCTGCGCCAGTCGACGCCGCAGCGCGAGCACCTCGAGGCAGCGGTCGCGCACGACGATCCCGCCGAGGCGCGCCGCCTGCTCGAGGGATTCGACTTCACCGAAGCCCAGCGGCGCCACGTCGAGGGACTGATCGACGAGTGGGAGCGGACGCGTGCCCGCCGCTGACCGCGAGAACGAGACCGTCGTTCGGCGGATCTTCGACGCGTTCTCGCGACGCGACCCGTTCGCGCTGCGCGGCCTGTTCGCGGCGGACGCCGTCTGGACGGTTCCCGGCGACGGGGTGATGGCCGGCGTCTACCGCGGGCCGGACGCGATCTTCCGCTTCCTCGCGCGCCTGCCGAAGGAGACCGACGGCACATACCGCTCGCAGCTCGTCGACGTCCTTGCCAGCGAGAGCCGTGCGGCTGCGCTCTACCGCGCGTCGGGCACGCGCCGAGGTCGGGCGCTCGACCTCGACCAGGTGCTCCTCTTCCGGCTCGCGGACGGGGCCGTGCAGGACGTGCTCGCGCTGCCGTCCGATCCCAGCGCGTTCGAGGAGTTCTGGGCCCGATGACGACGCCTGCCCTCGCCCAGGACCGCCCGTCGATCCGCTTCCGCGGGTCGACGTACCCCGTGCTGCTGCCGACGGTGCGCGACCCGCGCCTCCAGCTCGCCGCGGTGATCGTGACGCTCCAGGTGCTCGGCCAGACGGTCTTCGACTTCAACCTCTCCATCGCCCAGATCCTCATCTCCCTCGTCACCTGCGCGGTGCTCGAGGTGGGGATCGCCCTGCGCCGGCAGCACGTCCTGATGTGGCCTGCGAGCGCCCTGCTCACCGGGAACGGGGTCGCGTTCATCCTCCGCGTGCCGGGAACCGAGCACGGCGACTGGTGGAGCACCAACGGCTGGTGGATCTTCGCCGGCACCGCCGCGGTGTCGCTCCTCTCGAAGTACGTGATCACGTTCCGGGGCCGGCACGTCTTCAACCCTTCGAACTTCGGCCTCGTCCTCTGCTTCGTGCTCCTCGGGCCCGAGCACGCCGACCCCCTGGCGTTCTGGTGGGGGCCGATGTCGATCTGGCTCGCCCTCGCGCTCGCGCTGATCGTCTTCGGCGGGCTCAAGATCCTGTCGCGCCTGAGGCTCGTCGGGATCGCGGCGTGGTTCTGGCTCACCTTCGCCGCGGGTGTCGCCGTGCTCGCCGCGTCGGGTCACGAGCTGACGGCCCCGTGGCATCTCGGCCCGATCGCGGGCCGGGACCTCTGGTGGCTCCTCGTCACGTCGCCGGAGATCCTCGTCTTCCTGTTCTTCATGATCACGGACCCGCGCACGATCCCGGAGACCGCCCGCGGGAGGCGGATCTACTCCGTCTCGGTCGGGCTCGTCGCCTGCCTCCTGATCGCGCCGTGGACGACGGAGTTCGCGGCGAAGCTCGCGGTGCTGGGCGCGCTGACGATCGTCTGCGCGGCGCGGCCCCCGCTCCTCCTCCTCGGGGCGGCCCCGCGACTCGACGCGCTCGCGGCGCGCCTCCGGTCCGGCTCCCGCGCCGTCGCTCTCGGCGCCGCCGCCCTCGCGGTGGTCATCGCGGCCGGGGCGCTCGTCGCGGCAGACCTCCCGGCCGGCCCGAAGCGCGCCGCCGCCCCACTCGCGCCCGGGCGCCTGCCACAGGTGACGGTCGTGCGCTCCGAGGGCCTCGCGACGATCGACGCAGGGACGGCGCGCCGCATCGCCGCGTCGCTGGTCGCGGACCTCTCACGGAGCGGCGAGGCGCTCCGGGGGCGCGACAAGGCGAGCGCTCGCGAGGTGGCGACGGGCGCCTGGCTCGCCGAGCTCTGGCGGCAGATCGACGCGGCCCGCGGCGGTGAGATCGACGTGCCGAGCTACGAGGCGGCGCAAGTCCGGCTCCGGCTCAAGCGCGGCACCGGCCAGGGGCCGCCCCTCGTCGTCGCGGCGTTGACCGGGACGACCCAGACGGCGACGTACGGCGCCGACGCCGCGTCCCCGGTGAGCCGCGGGCCGGTGGAGCCGGTCGCGCGGACGTTCGAGCTGGCGTCGAGCGGCGGGCGGTATCTCGTGTCGGCGGTCCGCGGCGCATCCACGGCCGCGCCGGCGGCTACGGAGCAGGCGTCCTTCAGCCTCGAGGATGTCGCGCCGAGCGTGGGGCTCGACTTCCGCCAGGGCGCCTTCCGCTACGGGGCGGATAGCAGCGACGTCACCGCGATGATGGGCGGCGGTCTCTGCTGGCTCGACTACGACGGAGACGGCTGGCTGGACCTCTACGTCGCGAACTCGTACTCCGACGCCGACATCGCGAGATGGGACGCGGCCGGCGGCCTCCCGCAGAGCCGCCTGTTCCGCAACGTGCACGGCCGCTTCGAAGACGTCACGGCGAGAACCCACGCGGGCCTCACGCTGCGCGGGAGCGGCTGCGTCGCGGCCGACCTCGACGGGAACGGCACCACCGACCTGCTCGTGACGACGGGCTCGTACGACGTGCAGCGCAACGCGTACGACGCGCTCCTCTGGAACAAGGGCGACGGGACGTTCACCGAGGGCGCCAAGGCCGCCGGGATCGACCAACCGGGGTGGCATACGGGGGCGGCGGTCGCCGACGTGAACGGCGACGGACGGCTCGACCTCTTCGTCGCGGGCTATACCGACGTCAACGCTCCGGCCCCGGGATCTCAGTCCGGCTTTCCCGCCAATCACCGGGCTGTGCGAGATCTCCTCTACCTCAACGAGGGCGGCCGGCGGTTCCGCGAGGTCGGCCGGGCCGCGGGCCTCGAGCCCCACGGGCTCGACCACGGGCTCGGCGCGGTCTTCACGGACGTGAACGGCGACGGCCGACCCGACCTCTACGTGGCGAACGACCTCGATCCCAACAGGCTGTACGTGAACGAGCCACGGGACGGCGGGCTCGGCTTCCGGTTCGTCGAGGAGGGGCGCAAGCAGCGCGTCGACGACCCGAACGCGGGAATGGGCATCGCCGTGGGCGACTACTCGGGCGACGGGCTGCTGGATCTCTTCGTGACGAACTCCCGCGGTCAGCTCCATGCCGCGTATCGGGCCCGCGCCGGGCTCCCGTACGCCGACGCCCGCCCGGACTTCGTCGGGGCCCTCGGGCAGCAGTCCACCGGCTGGGGCGCGAGCTGGGCGGATCTCGACCTCGACGGCAGGCCCGAGCTCGCGGTCGCGAACGGCGCGATCCCCGTCACGAGCCTCGCAAAGGACGCGGGGCGCCTCCGCGTCGTGACGACGGACGGCCGCTCGATCCGCGCGCTCGACACGGGACCCTCGGCGCCGCGAAACGGCCGCGGGCTAGCCGCCGCAGACTTCGACAACGACGGCGACCTCGACCTCGCGGTCAACTCGGTGGGCGGCGCGCTACAGCTCTTCCGGGACGACGAAGCGACCGGGCACTGGCTCGAGGTCGGCGGGCTCGAGCCGGGCGCGATCGTCACGGCGACGCTGCCCGACGGCCGCCGGCTCGTCAGGGAGATGCACGCGGGGTCGAGCTACCTCTCGTCGGAGGATCCGCGGGCCAACTTCGGGCTCGGCGGCGCGAGCCGTGTCCGCGAGCTCGTCGTCCGGCGCCCGGACGGCACGACGACCCGGCTCCGGGACGTCGCCGCCGACCAGCTGGTCAGCGTGCGCTGAGCCGAAGGCTCGCGGGGCAAGGGCGCTTGTGTTGAATCAACACAAGCGTTGTCCGTCGTCCCGAGGCCCGTGGCAGTGGACGTTGGGGCGTGGCAGTGGACGTTGACGGTGTGGTGACGCGGCTGTTCGCGGCCGGAGGGCGGCCTTGCCGCCCGGGAGGCCAACGACGGCCTCGCGATGGTGCGCGGTGAAGGGAGGGGGCCGGCCGGGGAACCATGGGTTCCCCCGGCTATCCGCCCCAACTGGGCTCGCGTCCGGAGGCGCCGAGGGTTTCGAGCACGACCTCGATCAGGTGGTTCGAGGAGAGCACGTGCTCCCGGGCGAGCGCGCGGGCCGCGACGGCGCTTCCGGCCCCGATCGCCTCTCTGATCGCGCGGTGCTGGAGGTCGTTCTTCGCGTAGAGCTGGTCGAGCTCGGCGCGCGCGCGCCAGACGCGGTCGCCGATGAACGTGCGGCGCGCGCTCTTCGCGATCCGCTCGACGAGCGGCAGGTCGGCGACGCGGTAGATCACGTCGTGGAACGCGTAGTTCGCCTGCATCCACTCGACGAAGAGCGTCGCGTCACCGGTCACCCCGCTCCGCGCCTGGTCCCGGAGCTCGAGGGTCAGCTCGCCGAACCGCCGCTCGACGGCGTCCATCTCCGCCAGGTCGTCGGCGGTCATCTTCGGCGTCGCGACCTCCGTCGCGAGCGCCTCGAGCTCGGCGCGGACGAGGAATGCCTCGTGGAGCTCGTGGGCGGAGATCGAGCGCACGCGCACGCCGCGGTTCGGCTCGAACGAGACGAGGCCGAGGGCGGCGAGCCGACGCAGCGCCTCGCGTACGGGCGTCCGGCTGACGTCGAACCGCTCGGAGAGCGTCTCCTGCCGGAGCACCGTGTCCGGCGGGATCGCGCCTCCGACGATCTCGTCCTCGAGCACGCGGGCGATGTCGTCGGCCTTCGTCGAGAGGGTCGCCAAGGCACCCTCAGTCTAGACGGCGCACCCAAGACACGATGTTTTGGATCCGAAATAGGAGGAAACAGCCCCTTGAATCCGTCTTCACCGCCGATTAGGATCCAGACACCATATTCTTGGATCCAGAGAGGGGAAAGCCACATGCGCGAACCGACCCGCCCGTACACGACCGAGGACGTCGAGCGCCTGCGCGGCTCCGTCCGGGTCGAGCACACGCTCGCGCGGCTCGGCGCGGAGCGGCTCCGAACGCTCCTCGCGGAGCGCGAGTGGGTCGCGGCGCTCGGCGCGCTGACGGGCGGGCAGGCCGTGCAGATGGTCAAGGCGGGTCTCGAGGCCATCTACCTTTCGGGCTGGCAGGTCGCCGCAGACGCCAACCTCGTCGGCGGGACGTATCCCGACCAGAGCCTCTACCCCGCCAACTCGGGGCCCGCGCTCGCGCGGCGGATCAACAATGCCCTGCTCCGCGCCGACCAGGTCGCGCACGCGGAGGGCGACGACGGCACCTACTGGCTCGCGCCGATCGTCGCCGACGCCGAGGCGGGGTTCGGCGGCCCGCTCAACGCCTTCGAGATCATGAAGTCGTACATCGAGGCAGGAGCGGCCGCGGTGCACTTCGAGGACCAACTCTCCTCGGAGAAGAAGTGCGGCCATCTCGGGGGCAAGGTGCTCGTCCCGACGAGCCAGTTCCTGCGCTCGCTCGTCGCGGCCCGCCTCGCGGCCGACGTCCTCGACGTGCCGGCGCTGATCGTCGCGCGGACGGACGCCCTCTCCGCGTCGCTCCTGACGAGCGACGTCGAAGAGGCCGACCGCGAGTTCTGCACCGGCGAGCGGACCCCCGAGGGATTCTTCCGCGTGCGCGACGGAATCGAGGCCGCGATCGCGCGCGGAGTGGCGTACGCGCCGTACGCCGACCTCGTCTGGTGCGAGACCTCGACCCCCGACCTCGACGAGGCCGAGGCGTTCGCGGCGGCGATCCACGAGCGGTTCCCGGACACGCTCCTCGCGTACAACTGCTCGCCGTCGTTCAACTGGCGCGCGCACCTGTCGGACAGCGCGATCGCCGGTTTCCAGCGCGACCTCGCGGCGATGGGCTACCGCTTCCAGTTCATCACGCTGGCCGGCTTCCACTCCCTCAACCTGTCCATGTTCGAGCTGGCGCACGGCTACCGGACCGAGGCGATGAGCGCCTACGTCTCGCTCCAGGAGCGCGAGTTCGAGCTCGAGGAGGCCGGGTACACCGCGACCCGCCACCAGCGCGAGGTCGGCGCGGGCTACTTCGACCAGGTGATGCAAGCCGTCTCGGGCGGGCTCTCCTCCACCCTCGCCCTCACCGGCTCGACCGAGGAACAGCAGTTCCACGCAGAAAGGAGCGCCGCATGACAGCCACGCTGATCCGCGAGAAGCCCGTGAAGCCGAAGACCGCCACCCCGGCGCCGCAGGCAGAGCGGCCGCCGATCCTCACGCGGGCCGAGGTCGCTCCGTGCACCTGCCCGGAGCCCTGCGAGCGGGACCACGAGCACGATTGACCCGCAGCGCGGGTCGATCGTGCTAGATCAGGCCGGTGCGCACCGACGACGTGCTGACCGCCGAGGCGGTCGAGTTCCTCACCGACCTCGACCGCGAGTTCCGCGATCGGCGGGCCGAGCTGCTCGCGCGGCGCGCGGAGCGGCTCGACCGTCTCGCCGGCGGCGAGCTGCCGGACTTCCTCCCCGACACGGCCACCGTCCGCGGGGGCGATTGGCGGATCGCACCGTTCCCGGACGAGATCGCCGACCGGCGCGTCGAGATCACGGGCCCCGTCGAGCGGAAGATGGTGATCAACGCGCTCAACTCGGGCGCGAAGGTCTTCATGGCCGACTTCGAGGACGCGAACTCGCCGACGTGGGAGAACTGCATCCAGGGGCAGCGCAACCTGACCGAGGCGCTCGACCGCACGATCTCGCTCGACACCGGCGAGAAGCGCTACGAGCTGAACGACGAGGTCGCGGTGCTGTTCGTCCGCCCGCGCGGGTGGCATCTCGAGGAGCGCCACTTCGAGGTCGACGGCGCGCCTGCCTCCGCGTCGCTCTTCGACTTCGGGCTCTACTTCTTGCGGAACCACGCGCGGAACGGCCGCTATCTCTACCTCCCGAAGCTCGAGTCGCATCTCGAGGCGCGGCTCTGGAACGACGCGTTCGGCTTCGCGCAGGACCGGCTCGGCGTGCCGCGCGGGACGCTCAAGGCGACCGTGCTGATCGAGACGATCCTCGCCGCCTTCGAGATGGACGAGATCCTCCACGAGCTCGGGGAGCACTCGGCCGGCCTCAACGCGGGCAGATGGGACTACATCTTCAGCGTGATCAAGAAGCTCGGGCGTCGCCCCGAGTTCGTGCTGCCCGACCGGGCGGACGTGACGATGGCCGTGCCCTTCATGCGCGCGTACTGCGAGCTGCTCGTGCGGACCTGCCATCGCCGCGGCGCGCATGCGATGGGCGGGATGGCCGCTTTCATCCCCTCGCGCCGCGACCCCGAGGTCAACGCGATCGCCCTCGAGAAGGTGCGCGAGGACAAGGACCGCGAGGCGTCACAGGGCTTCGACGGCACGTGGGTCGCGCACCCAGACCTCGTGCCTGTCGCGATGGAGTCGTTCGATCGCGTGCTCGGCGACCGGCCGAACCAGATCGGCCGCGTCCCCGACGGGGAGACCCGCGCCGCCGATCTCCTCGACGTCGCCTCCACGCCCGGCGACGTGACCGAGGACGGTCTTCGCAGCAACGTCTCCGTGGGGATCCAGTACCTCGCGGCGTGGCTCGAGGGGTCCGGCGCGGTCGCGATCAACAACCTCATGGAGGACGCCGCGACGGCCGAGATCTCCCGGTCGCAGATCTGGCAATGGCTGCACCACGGGCGAATCTCGCCCGAGGACGTCAGGCGCGTCACCGACGAGGAGGTGGCGAGGCTCGGCGACGGCTTCGACGACGCACGGGCGATCTTCGAGCGGATCGCGACCGAGCCGGAGTACGTCGAGTTCCTCACCCTGCCCGCCTACGACCGGCTCGTCGAGACGACCGGCTAGCCGCGCTCCCAGGCCAGGCCCGCGGCGAGCACGACCTCGTCGTCCGGCGCGACGAGCTGGAGGTTCCCGATCGCGAGCGCGGCCCAGCCGAGCAGGTTGACCCACCGCGTGAACGAGGAGAACGGCAGCCTGAGCTCGAGCTCGTCCGCGTCCTCGGCGGGCCAGTCGATCGCCACGCACGGGCAGAGGAACAGGTCGACGTCGGGCTCGAGGCGCCGCCACTCGTGGAGGGCCCGGTAGCCCTCGTCGACCTCGTCGGAAGGCACGTCGACGGTCGTCTCGAGCTTTGCGCGGATCGCCCGGCCGTAGTCCTCGGCCCTGGCCGGGTACGTCGCGGCGTGCGCCTTGCCCGCCTCGTGGAGGAACACGGGCCAGGTGTCCGCCCGCGGCGGCGGGAGCTCGGTCTCCACGATCCGGGCCCCGAGCTCCTCGAGCCGCGACGTCCAGGCGTCGACCTCGTCGCTCGTCTCGGTCCGTCGCCCGTCGCCGAGGCGGGGCGCGCGGCGGAGGACGCCGACCGTCCTCCCGGCGAGGCCGGGCTCGGGCAGCGGCCGGCCCGTGAGGGCCGACCAGAGCGCCGCGGTGTCGGCAACGGTCCGTGCCATCGGGCCGACGGTGTCGAGCGACGGGCAGAGCGGGAACACCCCGTCGACGGGGATCGTGCCCCAGCGCGGCTTCAGCGCGACGACGTCGCACGCGGCGGCGGGCAGGCGCACCGAGCCGCCCGTGTCCGTGCCGATCGCGAGATCGCAGAGCCCGGCCGCCAGGGCGGCGCCGTTGCCGCTCGAGGAGCCGCCGGTCGTCCGTCCCGGGCGCGCGGGGTTGTGGACCGTCCCGTACCACTCGTTCGCCCCGAGCACGCCCCAGGCGAACTCGGCCAGGTTCGCCTTGCCGAGGACGGTGGCGCCCGCGGCCAGCGCCCGCGTCACGACGGTGGCGTGGCGGGCAGGGACGTGGTCGGCGTAGATCTTCGAGCCGTACGTCGTGCGGATCCCGGCCGTGTCGACGAGGTCCTTGACGATGAGCGTCCGGCCGGCGAGCGGGCCGCCGTCGGCGCCCGCGAGCGGCTCCTCGAGCCACGTGATGCCGGCGTTGAGCCGGTCGACGCCCTCCGCGCTCACGCGCTCCGCGGCCATCCCGCGGAGCGGGCCTCAGTCCTGGCGCCGCGGAGCCGCGGCGATCGAGCGGGCGGCGTCGAACGCGGCGTCGATCGTCTCCGCGCTCGCTCGGTCCCCGACCATCACGTTGACCTGGTAGTCGAGGCCGCGTCTCGTGACCTGGGCGACCGCGCCGCGGTTGGGGAAGCACTGGAACGTGCCCCGCCGGAGCTTCATGCCGGAGAGCGGCAGGTACGAGCTTGCGCCGGTCGCGTCGCGCCAGCCGATCACGACGACGACTGCGCCGTCGCTCGGGACACGGTACGAGGAGACCTGGCAGTCGGTGTCGATCGCGCGGACGCCGTCCGTCCCGATCACGATCGCCGTGCGGGGATCGTCGGTCGACGTCTGCGGCGCAGGCTGGATCCGCGCCCAGCCGTCCGGCAGGACGAGCTCGACGCCGCCCCCGCGAACCGTGGACTCGGCCGCGGCCGCGCCCCCGCCCACCAGGGCGAGGACCGCAAGGGCGGCTGCCGCAACTACAGATCCCGTCCGCATGAGCGTCATTCCGCCCGCGCATCCTACTTGTTTCCGCTCCGAAAGGAAGGGGGGAAAAGCCCCGCACAAGGCGTGATTCGACGGCACTCTCTCAAGCGGGCGCCCGCCCGTGTCGACAACCCAAGCATGCCCTCTCCGGAGTCTGGCCATGGCGCGCACGCAGAGTAGAGTTCGCCCCGTCGGAATGCTTCGCCGCCGCCGCAAGACAGCGACCATTCTCCACGCCGGCCCCTACCCGCAGGGGTGGGAGGTGCCTGCACGTTTCAACTTCACGCGGGACGTGATCGAGCCACTCGGCCGGCGCCAGCGCCGCGCAGGGCTGACCTTCGTCGACCGTGAGGGGATCGTCGACCGGCGCTCGTTCGCCGAGGTCGCCGGGGACGCAGCGCGCTGGGCGCACCTCCTGCGCACGCGGCTCGAGCGCGGCGAACGGGTGCTCGTCTACGCGGGCAAGGTGCCCGCCTGGCACGGCGCGATGCTCGGCGCGCTGAAGGGCGGGCTGATCTCCGTCCCCTGCTCCGAGCTGCTGCGCGCGCGGGATCTCGCGTTCCGCGTCCGTCACTCTGGCGCAGGCCTGGTGATCGCCGATCGCGCGGGTGAGGTCGAGGTCGAGGAGATGCTCGAGCAGCTCGAGACGCCGGTTCCCGTGCTCTACCTCGACGAGGCTCGCGCGGAGCTCGCGCGATACGTCGACCGGGCGCCGACCGAGGACACGACCGCGGGCGAGCGTGCGTTCATCCTCTACACGTCGGGCACGACGAAGGATCCGCGCGGCGTGGTGCACACCCACGCGTACACCTGGGCCCTGCGCTCGCAGGCAGAGCACTGGCTCGGCGTCCACGAGCAGGACGTGGTCTGGTGCACGGCGGGCACCGGCTGGGCGAAGTCGATCTGGAACGTGCTGATCGGCCCGTGGTCGCACGGCGCGGAGGTCGTCCTCCACCAGGGCGGCTTCGACCCCGACGACCGCCTGAGCCTGATGGAGCGCCTCGGCGTCTCGGTCCTCTGTCAGGCGCCGACCGAGTACCGGATGCTCGCGAAGCTCGACACGCTCGCAGCCGCGCACCTCCCACGGCTCCGGCACGCGGTGTCGGCCGGTGAGCCGCTGAACCCAGAGGTGATCGAGCGGTTCCAGGACGCGCTCGGGATCACGGTGCACGACGGGTACGGCCAGACGGAGAACTCGCTGCTGGTGGCGAACGCCCCCGGCATGGAGATCCGTCCCGGCTCGATGGGCCTCCCGACGCCCGGTCACGACGTCGCGGTGATCGACGAATACGCGCAGGTGTGCGGGCCCGGGGTCGAGGGCGACATTGCCCTCTTCGGCCGCCCGCCCACGTTGTTCGCCGGCTACTGGGAGGCGCCCGACGAGACCGACGCCGTCTTCCGCGACGACTGGTACGTGACGGGCGACCGCGGCGTGCAGGATGACGAGGGCTACCTGTGGTTCGTCGGGCGGTCGGACGACGTGATCCTCTCGTCCGCGTACAGGATCGGGCCGTTCGAGGTCGAGAGCGCGTTGCTCGAGCATCCGGCCGTCGCGGAGAGCGCCGTCGTCGGAGCGCCCGATCCCGATCGCGGCGAGATCGTGAAGGCCTTCGTCGTGCTCCGGCCGGGCACCGACCCGACCTCCGAGCTCGTCCACGAGCTCCAGGAGCACGTGAAGACCGTGACCGCGCCCTACAAGTACCCGCGGGAGGTCGCGTTCGTCGACGAGTTGCCGAAGACCACGAGCGGGAAGATCCGCCGGTCCGACCTTCGGCGCCAGCCCGAGACCGGCTATCCCGAGCCGCGGTCGCTCGTGATCCCACTGCCCGTAGACGAGGCCGAGCGCGCACGATCCGAGAGCGCCGCGGCCGAGGAGGCACGGCAGGCGGCGAGGGAGAAGGCCCGGCGCGAGGCGGCGGCAGCGGTCCAGCGCGCCGCGGCCGAGGGCGCGAGGCGCGACGCGGAGGAGGCAGCTCGCGCACACGACGAGGCTGTTCGGCGCGCCGCCGCAGAGGTCGCCCGGCAGGAGGCGGTGGAGGCGGCGCGGAGGGAGGCGGAGGAGTCAGCCCGCTTCGAGTCCGAAGAGGCCGCGCACCTGGCCGAGCAGGAGCACGCTCGGCGTGCGGCGGAGGACGCGACCCGCCTCGCGGCGGAGGCCGCCGCACTCAGGGAGGCCGAGGAGGCTGCGAGGCGCGAAGCCGAAGAGGCCGCGCAGGCCGCCGCCGAGGAGGCCGTCAGACGCGAGGCCGAGGAGGCTGCCCGCGCCGCCGCCGAGGAGACAGCACGGCGCGAGGCCGAAGCCGCCGCCCGTGCCGCCGAGGAGGAAGCCGCCAGGCTGAAGGCCGAGGAGGCGGAGCGCGCTGCCGCCGAGGCCGCGGCTGCCGAGGCGGCCCGTCTCGCCGCCGAAGAGCAGGCGCGCCTCGAGGCAGAGGAGCACGCGCGGCGCGAGGCAGAGGAGCAGGCCCGCCTCCAGGCAGAAGAGCAGGCGCGGCGGGAAGCAGAAGAGCAGGCGCGGCGGGAAGCAGAAGAGCAGGCCCGCCTCCAGGCAGAAGAGCAGGCACGCCTCGAAGCAGAAGCGCAGGCGCGGCGCGAGGCAGAGGAGCAGGCACGCCGCGAGGCCGAGGAAGCCGCCCGGGCAGCCGCCGAGGAGCAGGCCCGCCTCGAGGCAGAGGACGCCTCGCGCGCCGCGGCGTCCGAGCGGGCCGCCGAGGTGGAGGCGCGCCTCGCCGCCGAGCAGGAGGCGCGCGAGACCGAGGACGAGCGACAACGTGCGGCCGACGAGGCGCTGGCCCGGATCGAGGCTGCCGAGGCAGTGGCCCTCGCCGCCGGCGACCCCACGCTGAGCCGGAGCGAGCGTCGCGCGGCCGAGAAGCAGCGCAAGCAGCTCGAGAAGCAGCGTGCGAAGGAAGAGGAAGAGCGGCGCAAGCGGGCGGAGGTCGAGGCGAAGGAGCGCGCGAAGGCCGAAGCCGAGCAGCGCAAACGCGACGAGATCGAGGCCAAGGAGCGCGCCAAGGCCGAAGCCGAGCAGCGCAAACGCGACGAGATCGAGGCCAAGGAGCGCGCCAAGGCCGAAGCCGAGCAGCGCAAACGCGACGAGATCGAGGCCAAGGAGCGCGCCAAGGCCGAGGCCGAACAGCGCAAGCGCGAAGAGGCTGCTGCCCAGGAGGAGGCGAAGAGGCGCGAGAAGGAAGAGCGCCAACGCCAGAAGGAGCTCGCGAAGCTCGCGAAGGGTAGAGGGCTCGGAAAGCTGCTCTCCCGCGACGAGGCCGACGAGTACGACGACGACGACGTCAGCGTCCGACCGATCGAGAACATCGTGGAGCGGCTTCAGCCGTACGCCCAGCAGCGTCCGCCCGAGACCCCCGTGCCGGACGCGCCGGACGACGAGCGGACCTCCGACGACGCGCAGGACTCGACCGACCGCACGGCGTGAGCCAGGTCGTCGAGGCGCCGGTCGAGGCCCCACGACGCTCGACGGAGGACGATCCCGTCGAAGACCGTCCGTGGGTCGTGATCGTCTGGAACGACCCGATCAACCTGATGAGCTACGTCACGCTCGTCCTCCAGCAGCTGTTCGGGTACTCGCGCGCGCGGGCGACGAAGCTGATGCTCCAGGTGCACAACGAGGGGAAGGCCGTCGTCTCGTCGGGGACGAGGGAGAAGTCGGAGCTCGACGTCTCGCGCCTCCACGCCCACGGACTGTGGGCGACGATGCAGCAGGATTAGAGGCTTGATGCGGCGCGGGATCAAGGCGCAGAAGGACGGGACGTACCGGGTCGAGCTGCCGGCCGAGGAGCGCGACGTGCTCGCGTCGCTCCCCGGCCAGCTCCGGGAGGCGCTCGACGCGGGCGAGCCGACCCTCTACCGGCTGTTCCCGCCGGCCCACGCGGACGACGACGCGGCGAACGAGGAGTACGCGCACCTCGTCGGGCCGGCGCTCGTCGACGGCAAGCTGCGCGCGCTCGCCGAGCTCGAGCGCACCGCCCGGGCGAAGCGACTCGACGAAGAGGAGCTCGGCGCCTGGCTGGGCGCGCTCGAGAGCCTCCGTCTCGCGCTCGGCACGCAGCTCGACGTGACCGAAGAGAGCTACGGCCCACTCGATCCGACCGCTCCGGACGCTCCGCGGCTCGCGCTGTACCACTGGCTCTCGTGGCTCCAGGAGGAAGTGGTGCAAGCGATGTCCGAGACGGTCGAGCGGCGCGGCGCGCCGGACTGACGCCGTTCGCAGCGACTACGCCGGCGGCGAGCGGGCACTACGCTCCCGTCGTGTCCGATGCCGACACCGTCGTCTTCGTTCCCGCCTGGAACGAGGAGCGCAGCCTGCCCGCCGTGCTCGAGGAGCTGCAGGCCGGGCTCCCCGACGCGGACGTGCTCGTGATCGACGACGGCTCGACGGACGCGACCGCCGCCGTTGCGGCGGCACACGACGCCATCGTCGTCTCGTTCGCCGAGAACCGAGGGCTGCGCGCCGGGATCGCGGCCGGCTACCACGAGGCGTACGAACGGGGCTATGCGTACTGCGGCAGGGTCGACGCCGACGGCCAACACCCGGTGGAGGAGCTCGCCCGCCTGCTCGAGCTCGTGCGCACCGATTCGTGTGACGTCGCCGTCGGCTCCCGGTTCGCCGAGGGGGACGGCTACGGCGCCGACCGCTACGCGCCGTCCCCCGCGCGACGGTTTGGGATCGGGCTGCTCCAAAAGGCGATGCACCTGCGGCTCGGTCGCCCCTTCCGTGACCCGACGAGCGGCATGGCGGCGGTCAACCGGAGCGCGATGCCGATCATGTCCCGCCCGTACGCGAGCGGCGCACCGGAGGTCGAGGCGCTTCTTCGCCTGAAGCAGGCGGGGCTGCGCGTCGAGGAGGTCGCCGTCCACATGCGCGAGCGCACGCACGGCGAGTCGAAGCTCCAGGGCAAGAAGGCGGTGAAGCTCGTGCTCACCGTCGTCGGCACGCTGCTGTTCTTCCGCTGGCTGCGGCATCGCCGCGCGTGACGCGCGTCGTCGTCGTCCTCGGCTATTCGAGCGGCGCCGGGGCGGAGCTGCACCCGGTCTGCGCCTCGCGGCTCGCTCGTGCCGCCGACGTCGCGACCGGCGACGACGTCGTCGTCCTCTCGGGCTGGGCGCGCGTGCCGCATCTCGCCTCGGAGGCGGAGCTCATGCGCGCAGCCTGGCGCGGCACCGCCCGCGAGGTCGTCGTCGACCCCGACGCCCGCACGACGGTCGAGAACCTCGCGAACGCGGTCAACGACGTGCTTCGCGTCGGTGCCGGCGAGGTGGTCGTCGTCACGTCTTCGTGGCATGCGGCGCGCGCCACGACGGCGATGCGGTGGCTGCTCCGAGGACGCGGCGTCGTCGTGCGGGCCGAGTCCCCGCCCGGAAGATCCACACGCGCAAAGGTGCGCGAGCTGCTGCTCTGGCCGCTGCTTCCGTTCCAGCTGTGGCGGGCCGGCCGTGGGCCGACCTGACCCTAGGACACCTCGGCGTGGATTCTCTGCTTGGCCTGCCGGAGGGACCCGCCCTCACGCCCGGCGCGCACGGCGAGGGCCTCGGCCAGGATCGACAGCGCGGTCTCGGCCTGGGTGTCGGCACCGATGTCGAGGCCGCACGGGCCGCTGATCCTCGCGAGGTCCTCCTCCGTCGCCCCGGCCTCGAGCAGGCGCTCGCGACGGCGCTCCTGATTGCGCCGGGAGCCGAGCGCGCCGATGTAGAACGCCTCCGTCCGCAGCGCCGCGAGCAGCGCCGGCTCGTCGAACTTGTCGTCGTGTGTGAGCACGACGATCGCGGTCTGGTGATCCGGGGCGACCTCGGCGATCGTCTCCTCCGGCCACTTCGCGATCAGCCGATCGGCCGAGGGGATCCGCTCCGGCGTGAGGAACGTGGCTCTCGCGTCGGCGACGATCGCCGTCCAGCCGAGCAGCTTCGCCCCGCGTGCCAGCGCCTCCGCCGTGTCCACCGCGCCGTAGACGAGCAGCCGCGGTGGCGGCCCGTACCACTCGGTGAACACCTTGGCGCCGTCGGACTCGAGCAGCCGGTTGCGGCCGCGGCGCACGAGCTCGTCGAACTGGCCCGTGGCCCACGCCGGAACGCCGTCCCCGACCGTCTCGCCGCCCTCCACCACGAGCGCCTTCGCGCCGACTCCGTCGCCCTCGACGACCGTGAACAGCACCGCCCGGCCCCCGTCCTCGCCCAGCCGGGCGAGCCGCTCGAGCAACGTCACTCGACCGGCTCCACGAACACGTCGATCTCGCCGCCGCAGGGCAGGCCGACGTCCCAGGCCATCTCGTCGGTGATCCCGTAGTGGAGCAGGCGCGGTGTCCCGTCCTGCATCACGGCCATCGCATTGTCGAACACGTCGCTCTCGACACAGCCGCCCGAGACCGACCCGCACATCTTCCCCGACTCCGACACCGCCAGGCTCGTCCCGATCGGCCGCGGGGCCGAACGACGCGTCGCCACCACCGTCGCGACGACCACCCTCTCCCCCGCGTCGCGCCAGGCTTCGACCTCGGGCAGGATCTCCTTCACGCTGCGTGCCTCCTTTCGATGCCGGCGAGGACCGTCGCCAGCTCTTCCAGACTCCTCAGATTATGGCCTGCGAGGAACCTGTCGACGAAAGGCAACGCAGCGCGCATGCCCCCCGCGAGCGGCTGGTAGTCGGGATTGCCCTTGAGCGGGTTGACCCAGATCACCGCGTAGGCAGCGCGTGCGAGACGCGCCATCTCCCGCCCCACGAGACCGGGATCCTCGCGCTCCCAGCCGTCCGAGACGACCACGACGATCGCGCCGCGGGACAACCCACGACGGCCCCAGACCTCGTTGAACTCCCGCAGCGACGCGCCGATCCTGGTCCCGCTGCCCCAGTCGACGACCTCCTCGGTACAGCGTGCGAGCGCGGCCATCGGGTCGCGCGTGGCGAGGTCCGGCGTGAGGCGTGAGAGGCGCGTGCCGAACGCGAAGGCCTCGACGCCCCGCCCGGCGCCGACCGCGGCGTGGAGGAAGAGCAGCAGGGCGCGCGCGTAGCTGTCCATCGAGCCGGACACGTCGCACAGGAGCACGAGCCTGCGGGGGACCTTCTTCCGGGCGCGCAGCGGCCGGTCGACCGGGTCGCCGCCGGTGCGGAGGGAGCGGCGGATCATCCCGCGCACGTCGACCCCCTCGCCGAGCGAGTCGCGCCGCGTCCGCCGCGACCGCCGGAGCGGCCGGGTCCGCGCGATGCGCTCGATCAGCTCGCGCAGCCGGACGAGCTCGACGTCGCTCAGCTCCGCGAAGTCCTTGTCGCGCAGGAGCTCCTGGCCGGAGGCGCCGACCTCCAACGCGTCGTCGTCCCGCTCCTCGTCGCCGCCGTCCTCGCCGTCGCTCGCCGCCCCCTCGACGAGGCGCAGCATCGGCTCCGGCGCCTGCTCGCCCGACGCCGGCTGGACCGGTGCGCGGAGGAACCACGCGTCGAACGCCCGGTCGAACACCGCGAGCTCGTCGCGGCGTGAGACGAGCGTCTGGCGCAGCGAGAAGTAGACGTCGTCGCGCCGGGCGAGATCGACCGCGCCGAGGGCGCGCACCGCGTCGGTCGACCGGCCCGGGCCGATCTCGAACCCTGCCTCGCGCAGGACACGGCCGAAGGTCACGACGTGCCCGACGATCGCGTCCCCGGAGGCCACCGTCTACGACGCCGCGGAGGCGGCGCGGGCCTCCTCGACCAGCCGCGCGAGCGTCGCGTCGCGGACCGCGTCGATGTCCTCGTGGTACTTGAGCACGGAGCCGAGCGTCTGCTGCACGACCTCCGCGTCGAGCTCGCGGCGGCCGAGCGCGTCGAGCGCCATCGCCCAGTCGATCGTCTCGGAGACACCCGGCGGCTTGGCGAGATCGAGGCTGCGCAGCCCGCGCACGAACGCGGCCGCCTCGACCGCGAGCCGCTCGGGGATGCCCGGCGCGCGGAGCCTCACGATCGCGATCTCACGCTCGATCGACGGATGCCCGATCCAGTGGTACAGGGCCCGCCGCTTGAGCGCGTCGTGCAGCTCGCGCGTGCGGTTGGACGTCAGGACCACCGCGGGGCGGCGACGGGCGCGGATCGTGCCGAGCTCCGGGATCGTGATCTGGAAGTCGGAGAGCACCTCGAGCAGGAACGCCTCGAACTCCTCGTCCGCGCGGTCGATCTCGTCGATCAGGAGGACGACGGGATCGTCGGTGTCGATCGCCTCGAGGAGCGGCCGGCGGATCAGGTACTCCGGCCCGAAGAGCTCGCTCTCGGTGACGGTCCCCTCCTGCGCCGCGCGGATGTGGAGCAGCTGGCGCGGGTAGTTCCACTCGTAGACGGCGTGCGCGACGTCGAGGCCCTCGTAGCACTGGAGGCGGATCAGGCGCGCGTCGAGCGCCGTCGCCAGCGCCTTCGCGGCCTCGGTCTTCCCGACCCCCGCGTCACCCTCGAGCAGCACGGGCTTCTCGAGCGCGAGCGCCAGGTAGAGCGCGGTCGCGAGCCCGCGGTCGGGGAGGTAGTCGGCCTCCCGGAGCGCGGCCTCGAGCTCGTCGATCGACCCGTGCGTCACGCCCGCAGCGTACCCCGGCGACCGCCCTCCACCATCTAGGCCGCGTCGCGGCGGAGGAGATCCGAGGCGAGATCGGCCGAGCGGGCGAGCGAGCCGCTCTCCACCAGCTCCTCGAGTGCCTGCGACGGGTCGATCAGCTCGGCGACGCACACCTCGAACACGCGCATCACGACGAAGGTGAGCGGGTCGAGCTCGATCCCGGTGCCGCGCAGGAACACCCCGACCTCCGCGGCCTCGCGTGCGAGGGCATCCTCCATCGAGGCCAGCGCGAACGCCACGCCGAGCTCTCGCTCCTGGCGCGCACGAAGCTCCTCGGGCAGCGGTTGCCCCATCTCCTCCGACCCCTTCACGATCTCCTCCCCCACTTTGACGTCGAAATCGCGCGAACGGCTGCTGGCCGTCGGCGCGGATGGGGCTACCGTGACGCCGTGACGCCGCTCGCAACTGCGCCGGACGACCTCTGGGGGGCGTGGTCCCTCGACCCGCTCGTGCTGGCCCTCGCTGCGGTGGCGGTCGCGTTCTTCGTCTCGGGCTGGCGGCGGCTGCGGCGCCGCCGCCCGGAGCTGGCGCCGTGGTCTCGACTCGCTCTCTTCCTCGCGGGCGTGGGTGTCGTCCTGGTCGGGCTCCTCTCCCCGCTCGACGCGATCGCGGAGGAGTACCTCCAGTCCGCCCACATGCTCCAGCACGTGCTGATCGCGGACCTCGGCATCGTCCTCGCGCTGCTCGCCGTGCGGGGCCCGCTCTCCATGTTCTTCCTCCCGCGCGACCTCCTCGCCCCGCTCGCGCGCGCGCAGCCGCTCCGGCGCGGGCTCTCGTTCCTCCTCCGGCCGCGTGTCGCCGTCCCGCTCTGGATCGCCGTGATGGTCGCCTGGCACATCCCGCCGCTCTACGACGCCGCGTTGCGCCACCCGGTGGTGCACCGGGCGGAGCACCTCTCGTTCGTGGTCGTCGGCGCGCTCGTCTGGACGCTCCTGATCGACCCCGCGCGCCACGGACGCCTGACGGTCAACGAGCGGCTGGGTCTCGCGGTCCTCCTGTTCTGGATCGGCCAGGTACTCGCGTACCCGTTCGTGTTCGGGTTCCAGCCGTACTACGACGTCTACGTCGACCAGCCGCACCGTCTCTTCGGCCTCTCGGCGCTGACCGACCAGAAGCTCGCGGGGCTCGTGATGATGATCGAGCAGGCGGCGACCCTCGGCATCGCGATCGTGCTGCTCCTGCGGCTCTCACGCCGTACCAGGGCGTCGCGGGGCGTGACCGCTCTCCGGACAAGCCCCTGATGCCATCGCCGTGGTCGGTGCGTCTCGAGCCGGCGTTCGTCGTGCTCGCAGTCGTCGCGGCGGTGCTCTACGCCCGGGCGTGGCGCCGCGAGCCGGGCCCCGCCTGGCGGGCCTGGTGCTTCGGTGCCGGCCTCGCCCTCGTCGTGGCCGCCCTCAACTCGCAGCTCGGGACGATCGCCGTCCACTACCTCGTGCTGTTCCACCTCCTGCAGAACGTGATGATCAGCGACTGGGCGCCGCCGCTCCTCCTGATCGGCCTCACACCGTCGATGCGCGCCGCCCTCGCAGCCCGTGGCGGCCCACTGTTCGAGACGATCACCCGACCGGCGATTACGCTTCCTACATGGCTTGTTGCCTGGTACGTCATCCACTTGGGGGCGGTGTACGACGCGGCCGTGCAGAACGGGCTCCTGCTCGCGATCGAGCACGCCGTGCTGATCGCGGTGGGGCTCCTCTTCTGGTGGCCCGTGCTCTGCGACGTGCCGCGCTCGCTCGCGACGCTCGGCCGCATCGGGTACGTGTTCGCGGCGTTCGTGCTCTCCGCCTTTCTCGGCCTGGCGCTCACCTTCTCCCCGCCGCTCTACGGGTACTACGAGGACCTGCCGGAGCGCCTCTGGGGCATCACCGCCCGGCAGGACCAGAACCTCGGCGGGATCCTGATGTCGACCGAGCAGGCGGTCGTGTTCTTTGGCGCGATCGTCTGGCTGCTCATCCGGCTCTTGCGCGAGGAGGCGGAGGCGGAGGAGCGTCTTGCGGCGGAGCAGCGGGCGGCCGGCCTGCGGGAGCATTGAGCTCTCCGTGTGGCGCCCGGCGCGCCGACGGGTGAGGATGCCCTCTCGATGAGGCGCGTGATCCGCTGGGTCGACCCCGAGGGCTACCTCTCCGTCGCCGTCGAGCATCCGCGGGACGGCGAGTTCAGCGTCCTGCGGGGGCTCGAGGACCCGATGCGGCTGCTGCAGGGAGAGTCGTTCCCGCTCGGCACCCGGATCGTCCCGGTCGACGAGTTCAGCCTCGAGCTCGAGCCCGGCCTGACGCTCCTCGCGCCGCTCGACCCGCCCGAGGTGTGGTGCGCCGAGGGGACATACGACACGGCCGACGCGGACCCGATGGCGTCGAGCCGGTTCCACGACGTGTACACGGCGGTCAGCGACAACCATCGCCCCCGCCTCTTTCTCAAGGACGCGGGCGGCCGACGGACCGTCGGCCCGGGTCACGCGATCGGCATCCGGGGCGACTCGACGTGGACCGTCCCCGAGCCCGAGATCGGCGTCGTCCTCGGCAGCAAGGGATCGATCCTCGGGTACACGATCGCGAACGACCTGAGCTCCCGCGAGATCGAGAGCGCGAGCCCGCTCTACCTCAGCCAGGCGAAGGTGTACGCGGGCTGCTGCGCGATCGGGCCTGCGATCTACTCACCCGAATACGAGCCGCAGGGCTTCCAGATCGTCATGCGCATCACCGACGAGGACGGCGAGGTCGTCTACCAGGACACGGCGACGACCGCGCAGATGACGCGTTCCTTCGAGGACCTGGTCTCGTGGCTGGTCCGCGACAACCCCGTGCCGGCCGGGACGGTCCTGCTCACGGGCACGGGGCTGATCCCGCCGGACGACCTCAACCTCCTGCCCGGGCACTGGGTCGAGATCCACGTGCCCGAGATCGGGACGCTCGTGAACCACGTGGTGCTCGCGGCCGACCTCGCGTAGCTAGGTTGGGCGACTGTGAGCACGACCCGACTCGTTGACCTCGCGTCCCTGCCGGGGGCGCGGGAGGCGGACGAGCGAGCCGCCGAGCTCGCGCTCCGGCTGCCGACGGAGCTCGCGCCGCTCGCTCGGATCGCGTTCGACTACCGCTGGTGCTGGGATCCCGACGGCGACGAGCTCTTCCGTTCGCTCGACCCGCACGCGTGGGAGATCAACCTCGCCAACCCGGTGAGGCAGCTCGCCGACATCGCGCCCCACACCGCGTCACGCGCGGTCGGCGACCCTGCCACGCGCGGGCGGATCGCACGGCTCGCGCGCGTCCTCGACGAGGATCGCGGGCGCGCCGAGGCGCGCATCGAGGGCCTGGACGGCCCCGTGGTGTTCGTCTGCGCGGAGTTCGGGATCCACCGGTCGCTGCCGATCTACTCCGGCGGGCTCGGCGTGCTCGCGGGGGACATCCTCAAGGCGGCGAGCGACCGCGGGCTGCCGATGATCGGCATCGGGCTCCTCTACCGGCGGGGCTACTTCCAGCAGCGGGTCGACCGGGCGGGGCTCCAGCATGAGTACTGGGTGCAGACGCTGCCCGAGCGGCTGCCGACCGTGCAGGTGCTCGACGACCACGGTCGGCCGCTGCGGCTCACGTTCCCGCTCTTCGGCCGCGAGATCGCGTTCCATGTGTGGCGGGTCGAGGTCGGGCGGGTGCCGCTGTACCTCCTCGACACCGAGCTCGACGAGAACGATCCCGTCGACCGCTGGATCACGGCGCGACTGTACGAGGGGAACCCGCACACCCGGCTCGGGCAGTACGGGCTGCTCGGGGTCGGCTCGGTGCGGACTCTCCGCGCGCTCGGGATCGAGCCGGGCGTGCTGCACTTCAACGAGGGCCATCCCGCTCTCGCGGCGCTCGAGCTCGCCGCCGAGGCGGTGGCAGGCGGCGAGGCGCTCGACGACGCGCTCGGCGCGGCGCGCGAACGGTGCGTCTTCACGACGCACACTCCGGTCGCCGCGGGCAACGAGTCGTACGAGCCGGGCTCGTTCCTCGAGGCGTTCGCCGAGCTTCCGGCCCGGCTCGGCATGGACGACGGCCGATTCCTCGACCTCTGCCGCACGGAGCCGGGCACGGACGAGTGGCCGGGCATGACGCCCCTCGCGCTCCGGATGACCCGTCGGGCGAACGCCGTCAGCCTCCGTCACGAGCAGGTCGCGCGCGAGATGTGGCGCCCCCTCTACGGGACCGAGTCGGCAGACGAGGTGCCGATCACCCACGTGACGAACGGCGTCCACCTGCCGACGTTCCTCTCGGCGCCGCTGCGCGCGCTCCTCGACCGGCACCTGGGCGACGACTGGGTCGACCGCGCACCCGAGCCCGAGACCTGGGCGCCGGTGGACGACATCCCGGACGAGGAGCTCTGGGCGGCGCGCAACGACGCGCGACGGGAGCTCGTCGAGTACGTCAAGACGAAGAGCGTGCAGGACCGCCTTCTCCGCGGCGAGGCCCCGGAGAGCGTGACGGCCGTGGCCGAGACCTTCGCCGAAGACACGCTGACGCTGGGGTTCGCCCGCCGGATCGCGACCTACAAGCGCCTCTTCCTGTTGACGTACGACCCCGAGCGCGTCCGCAGGATCTTCGCCGACGGGCCGCCGGTGCAGATGGTCGTCGCGGGGAAGGCGCACCCGCTCGACGACAACGCGAAGCAGATGCTCGTGGACGTCTTCGGCCTCTCCCAGGCGGTCGGCATCACCTCGCGCGTGGCGTTCCTGGAGAACTACGACCTCTCCGTCGCCGCGCCGATCGTCGGCGGTGCCGACGTGTGGCTCAACGTCCCGCGCCCGCCGCTCGAGGCGAGCGGCACGAGCGGCATGAAGTCCGCGGCGAACGGCGGCCTCAACCTCAGCGTCCTCGACGGCTGGTGGTGGGAGGGCTACGAGGCAGATGGGGACGGCGCGAACGGGTGGGAGATCGACGGCGGCGCCGAGGAAGGAGAGGACGAGGCGGCTCAGGACGCCCGTCACGCCCACGCGCTCTACGACCTGCTCGAGCAGCAGGTGATCCCGCTCTTCTACGACCGCGGGGACGACGGGATCCCCCACGGGTGGCTCGCGATGGTCAAGCGGTCACTGCGGACGAACGGCCCGCGCTTCTCCGCCGCGCGGATGGTCGAGGACTACGCGTCGCTCGTCTATCCGCCGGCCGGCTGAGGCGAGGCCGCGCGGGCGGCCGGTCGCGGCAGCGCCGTCGTGAGCACCGTGAGCAGCACGAGCAGCACGACGCACACCCACAGCACCGCGTCGAACGAGCCGGTCGCATCGCGCACGGCGCCGAGGACGAACGGCGACACGGCCGCGACCGAGTAGCCGAGCCCGAGCATCATCGCCACGAGCGCGGCCACGCGCTTTGCTCCCTCCTCGTGGTCGAGCGGCAGCGTCATCACCAGCGAGAACATCCCGCCCTGCGCGACTCCGGCGAGCAACGCCCAGGCGTAGGCGCCACCCGGGAGCAGAATGAGCGCCGCCGTCCCGAGCGCGAACGTGAGCGAGCAGCCGACGAGCCACGGCCGCCGCCCGCCCCGTCGGTCGGAGAGCCAGGGCAGGACGAACGAGGCGGGGATCGCCGTGACGCTGAGGGCGGCGACCAGCCCGCCGGCCGCGTCGTCGCTCCAGCCGTGCTCGACGTACGCGTCGGGCAGCCAGGCGATGAGCCCGTAGTACGAGGACGACATCGAGACGAAGATCGCGACGAGCAGCCAGGCAGTGCGCGAGCGCCAGGGCAGGCGCGGGATCACCGCCGCGGGTCGCACGTGGGCCTGGCCGCCGCGCTCGAGCACGGCCCAGACGACCGCGACGAGGCAGGAGGCGACGGAGAGCGCGATGAGCGCGCCGCGCCAGCCGCCGAGCACCGCGGCCAGCGGCACGGCGACGGCCGCTGCGATGGCCGAGCCGAGCTGGATGCCAGTGGCATAGACCCCGGTGCCTGTCGCCGGGCGCTCGGGCACGGTCTCGCGGACGGCGAGCGGGGCAGTCGCGTTGCCGATGCCCATCCCGATCCCGAGCGGCAGCGTCAGCAGGACGACGAGCCACGTGGTGGGCCCGAGGCCCCGCAGGATCCCGAACACGCCGATCAAGACGAGCCCGATCGTCATCGCCCGACGTGTCCCGACCCAGGCCGAGAGCGACGCGCCGACGGGTGCGCAGAGCCCCATGCAGAGCACCGGGATCGTCCCGAGGAGCCCGGCCACCGCATGCGAGGTGCCCAGGTCGTCCTGGATGTCGTCGATCAGCGGGCCGACGCCGACGACCTGGGGACGCAGCGCGAGCGCGGCCAGGAACAGCCCCGCGAGCGCACCCGTCGTGGAACGGGACGTCAGGGGGTTGTGGCCTTCGAGTCGTGCCGGCCGCTCGCGATCCGCGCGAACGCCTCGACGTGCTTGCGCGCGGCGCGGCCGGCGGCCCCGGGCTTGCGCGACCGGATCGCCTCGAGCAGCGGCACGTGGAGCTCCGCAGCCTCCTGCGGCTCGATCGAGGTGCCATAGAGCGTGATCGTGATCCGTCCCTCGACTCCGAGCGACTTCCAGCACTGCTCCAGGATCGGATTGCCCGCAGCCTCGACGACGAGACGGTGAAACGCGATGTCGTGGCGCACGAGCGCGGTGACATCGCCGCGACGAGCGGCCTCCCGCATCGCCTCGACCTCCGCCTCGAGTGCGCTCACGTCGCCCGCGAGCTTCTTCGTCGCCTCCTTCGCCGCAAGCTCCTCGAGCACCGCGCGGACGGGATAGACCTCGACGAGCTCCGCGTTCCCGAATGCTCGGACCCGGGAGCCCTTGAAGGGCTCGGACTCGACGAGGCGCAGCAGCTCCAGGTCGCGAAGGGCCTCGCGGACCGGCGCCTGGCTCGTGCCGAGCTCGGCTGCGATCCGTGTCTCGACCAGCCGCTCGCCCGGCTTGAGCTCGCCGCTGGCGATCCGCTGGAGGAGCAGGTCCTTGACCTGCTCACGGAGGACCGTCCGCGAGATGCCGTTCATCGCCGGTGCATCGGGAGGTTCGCGCTCACCCCGCGACGACCGGGTTGGTCAACGTCCCGACCCCGTCGATCTCGATCGTGATCTCGTCCCCGGGCCCGAGGAGCCTCGGCGGGTCCCGGAAGATCCCGACGCCTGCCGGCGTGCCGGTGAGGATCAGGTCTCCCGCCTCGAGCGTCGCCGTCTGCGAGGCGTAGCTGATCACCTCGTCGACGCCGAAGACGAGGTTTGCGGTCGTGGAGTCCTGCACGACCTCGCCGTTCAGGATCGCGCGGATCGGGAGCGAGTGGGGATCCCGGACGTCGGCGGCGGGCACGAGCGGACCGACCGGACAGAAGGTGTCCGGTGACTTGCCCCGGGTCCACTGGCCGTCGCCGAACTGGAGGTCGCGTGCGGAGACGTCGTTCGCGACGACGTAGCCCGCGACGGCCTCGAGAGCGTTCTCCCGCGAGACCTGCCTGACCGTGGCGCCGAGCACGACCCCGAGCTCCGCCTCGTAGTCGCACTTCGTCACGATCGGCGGGATCACGATCGGGTCGCCGGGACCGATCAGCGAGGTCGTGAACTTCGCGAAGAGAAGCGGGGCCTCGGGGAGCTCGGCCCCCTGCTCCTCGGCGTGGTCCCGGTAGTTGAGGCCGACGCAGACGATCTTGCCGGGACGCGGGATCGGCACCGCCATGCCGGCGACCCTAACGGACCGATGGGCGACAGTAGGATCGCCTGCGTGGCCCTTCCGCCCGGCTTCGTCGACGAGCTCGTGGACGCGCTCGGCGCGGAGCACGTGATCACCGAGCCGGAGCGGCTCGCGACCTACGACTGCGACGGCCTGACCGGCTGGCGGGCGCAGCCGGCCTGTGTCGTCCTCCCGGGATCGGGCGAGGAGGTGCAGGCGGTCCTGCGGCTCTGCGCCCGCGAACACGTGCCGTTCGTGGCGCGCGGGGCCGGCACGGGGCTCTCCGGCGGTGCGCTGCCCGTGGCGGACGGCGTCGTCGTCTCGCTCGCGCGGATGAACCGGATCCTCGAGATCGACCTCGAGAGCGAGCGCGTGGTCGTCGAGCCCGGGGTCGCGAACCTCGACGTCACACGTGCGGTCGCCGAGGCCGGGTACTTCTACGCGCCTGACCCGTCGAGCCAGCAGGTCTGCACGATCGGGGGCAACCTCGCCGAGAACTCCGGCGGCGCGCACTGCCTCAAGCATGGCTTCACCGTCAACCACGTGACAGGCGCGAAGGTCGTCCTCGCCGACGGTGAGCTGCTCGAGCTCGGCGGAAAGGCGATCGACGGCGACGAGGGGCCCGACCTGCTCGGCGTGATCGTCGGCTCGGAGGGAACGCTCGGGGTCGCGGTCGAGATCACACTGCGTGTCGTGCGGCAACCGGAGGTCGTCGTCACCCAGCTCGCGGCGTTCTCGTCGATCGACGCGGCGGGGGACGCGGTCTCGCGGGTCGTCGCCGCGGGAATCCTCCCGGCCGCGATGGAGATCATGGACAGCGTCACGATCGAAGCGGCGGAGGCGGCGTACGCGCCGGCGTACCCGGAGGGCGCGCGGTCGGTGCTCCTCGTGGAGCTCGACGGCGTCGCCGCGCAGGTGGCGCTCGACACCGAAGCGGTCGACGCGATCTGCCGCGCCGCCGGTGCGTTCGAGATCCGCACCGCCAGCGACCCGGAGGATCGGGCGCGCCTGTGGCTCGGGCGGAAGGGCGCTTTCGCGGCGATGGGCCGCGTCTCGCCCGACTACTACGTCCAGGACGGCGTCGTCCCCCGCACGCGGCTGCCCGCAGTCCTCCGCCGCATCGACGAGCTCTCCGCCGAGCACGGCCTGCGCGTCGGGAACGTGTTCCACGCGGGCGACGGGAACCTCCACCCGCTCGTCCTCTACGACGGTGCCGCGGAGGGAGAGGTCGAGCGCGCGAAGACCCTGGCGGACGCGATCCTCGCCGCCTGTGTCGAGTCGGGCGGCTCGCTCACCGGCGAGCACGGGATCGGCGTCGACAAGGCCTGCGCAATGCCCTCGATGTTCTCGGAGCGCGACCTCGACGTCTTCGAGCGCCTCCGGCGCGCGTTCGACCCCGAGGGGCTCGCGAACCCCGGCAAGGTCCTCCCGACACCCAGGCTCTGCGGCGAGGTGCCCGGGCCGTACCGCGCGCATCCACTGGAGCGACTCGGGCTCGCGGAGCGGCTCTGATGCGGCCGGCGTCGATCGAGGACGCGGCCGACCTCCTGGCCGCCGCGGCCCGGGAGGGGCGCCGTGTGCGGATCGGGACCGACCTCGAGACGGACGGGCTCGCCCGGATGCTCGAGCACGAGGCGGGCGACCTCACCTGCACCGTGGAGGCGGGGATGCGCCTCTCGGCGCTCGGTACAGCCCTCGCGCGGGCAGGACAGCGGCTCTCGCTCGACCCGCCCGGCGACCCGACCGTCGGCGCCTGCCTCGCGCGGCGGCTCTCGGGCCCGCTCTCGCATCGGTACGGATCGCCCCGCGACCTCGTGCTCGGGGTGACGCTCGTCCTCGGCGACGGCACGGTCGCGAGCTCGGGCGGCAAGGTCGTGAAGAACGTCGCCGGCTACGACCTCGCAAAGCTCGTCTGCGGCTCCGAGGGACGGCTGGGCCTCATCGCCCGCGTCGCACTGCGACTCCACCCGCTGCCTCCGTCCTCGGCGACCCTCGTCGTCGAGACCGACGAGCCGGCGCAGGTCGTCCGCGCGCTGCGCCTGTCCCAGCTCCAGCCGAGCGCGGTCGACGTCCTCCACCCCGGCCGCGTCGCGGTGCTGTTCGAGGGACGCGCGGCAGCGGTCGAGGCGCAGCTCGAAGCCGCACGTGCACTCGTCGGCGGCCTCCCGGGAGACGTCGGCGTGTGGGACGAGGCGCGGGCGCGGCAGGGCGACTCGCTCGGCCGGCTCCGGTTCGTGCCGGCCCACCTCGGCAACCTGCTGTCGACGCTGGACGAGGCGGTCGTCCGCCCGGCGGCGGGGATCGCCTACGTGCCGCACCGGGTCGGCGGCGTCCCCTCGGCGACGGCGCGACGCCTCGAGGCGGCTCTCCGCGCGCAGTTCGATCCCGCAGGAGTCCTCGCATGATCGAGGAGCTCGCGAAAGCCTGCGTCCACTGCGGCTTCTGCCTCCCCACCTGCCCGACGTACGTCCTCTGGAGCGAGGAGATGGACTCGCCGCGCGGGCGGATCCAGCTGATGGAGAAGACCGCGCAGGGGACACTCCGGCTGAGCCCCACCGTCGTCGAGCACTTCGACCGGTGCCTGGGCTGCATGGCGTGCGTCACGAGCTGCCCGTCGGGCGTTCGCTACGACCTCCTGATCGAGGAGACGCGCGCGACCGTGGAGGGCGAGCACCGCCGTCCGCGCGCCGAGCGCCTCCAGCGGCGGCTGCTCTTCGCGACGGTCCCCCACCCGCGCCGAATGCGCGCAGCGCTCAGGCTCGCACCGCTCGGCCGCCGGCTCCCGACCCCGGGCTGGGCACGGCCGATGCTCGACCTCGCCCCCGCGTGGCGCTCGACCGCCCGTCCGGCAGCGGTCACCCCTGCTAGTGATGAATCAACACAAGGTCCTCGCGCCGTCGGCCTGCTGACGGGCTGCGTGCAATCGGTGCTGTTCGGCGACGTGAACGTCGCGACCGCACGCGTGCTCGCGGCGGCGGGCTTCGAGGTCCACGCGCCCCCGCAGGGCTGCTGCGGTGCGCTCTCGGCACACGCCGGCCGCGCCGACGAGTCCGCCCGCTTCACGGAGCGTCTCCGCCGCAGCTTCGACGGCGTCGAGGCGATCGTCGTGAACGCATCGGGCTGCGGCTCGCATCTCAAGGAGCGTGAGCTGCCAGCGCTCGACGTGACCGAGGCGCTCCGCGCCGCCGCCCTTCCCGACCTGCACCCGCTCGAGCTCACCGTCGCGTACCAGGACTCGTGCCACCTCCGCCATGCGCAGCGCCTTCCGGCGGCGTGGAGGCCGCTCCTGGAGCGGATCCCCGGGCTGCGAGTCGTCGAGCCAGCCGAGCAGGACCTCTGCTGCGGTTCCGCAGGGATCTACAACGTCACGGAGCCCGAGGCGGCGCGAAACCTCGGCGATCGCAAGGCGCGGAACCTGCTGGCGACGGAGCCGGACGCGTACGCGAGCGCGAACCCCGGGTGCCTCGTCCAGGTCTCGCAGGCGCTCGGGAGGGCCGGAGCGCCGCTACCCGCCTTCCATCCCGTGGAGCTCCTCGATGCGTCGATTCGCGGCGTCGGGGCCGCCGACCTCCTCGACGAAGCGCGCCGCTAGACGTCCATGTCTGGAGCCGATCACGGCCGTGAGGGCACCGATGATCGTCGCCGTCTGACTCCAGCCCATGCTCGTATCGTGCCTTCAGGGCCGATTGTCGTCCAGACGGCCGCTCAGGACAGGACGGCCTCGACCGGCCTGAGCTCGTCGAGTCGGTCGACCTGGGCGAGCTGCGGGAAGAGCCTCGTCCACGTGAGGGCCACGCCGATCGTCACGATCCCGCCCACGACGACCGCCGGAACGGCGCCGATCAGCGCAGCTGCCACCCCCGACTCGAACGCGCCGAGCTCGTTCGACGCGCTGATGAAGACCATCTCCACGGCGGTGACTCTCCCACGCAGCTCGTCGGGCGTGACGAGCGGCAGGATCGTTTGCCGGAGGACGACGCTGACGGTGTCGACGGCGCCACCGGCCGCGAGGGCGGCGAGCGAGAGCCACATCGTCTCCGACAGCCCGAAGACGACGATCGTGATGCCGTAGAGCGCGACCACCGTCAGCAGCTTCCTGCCCGCGTGCCGCCTCACGGGCCGGTGGGCGAGCACGAACGCGGCGCAGAGCGCGCCGACCGCGGGGGCCGCACGCAACACCCCGAGGCCTGCCGGCCCCACCTCGAGGACGTCGCGCGCGAAGATCGGAAGCAGCGCGACCGCGCCGCCGAACAGCACGGCGAACAGGTCGAGGGAGATCGCGCCGAGCAGGACCTGCGTCCGCCGCACGAGGCGTACGCCGCCCAGCACGCTCGCGAGGTCCGGCGAGCCGGCGCCCGCCCCGTCGCGGCCCGCGTGCATCGCGAGCACCGCGGCGAGCGAGACGAGCGAGAACACGGAGGCGACGACATAGACCAGCTCCGGGTCGAGCGCGAACAGCAGCCCGCCGAGCGCCGGCCCGGCGATCACCGAGAGCTGGGACGCGACCGAGCGCTGCGCGAACGCCTTGACGAGGATCTCCTGCGGGACGAGCGACGGCGTCATCGCCCGTCCCGCCGGCGAGCCGACGGCGGAGGCGACGCCGGTGACGAACGCCAGCGCGAAGAAGGGCCACGTCTCGTTCGCCCCCGCGCGCGTCACCGCGAGCAGCCCGATCGAGACGGCCGCGTCGAGCGCGAGCGAGAGGGCGAGCACCGTCCGCCGCGGATACCGGTCGCTCAGGTGCCCCGCGGGGAGCGCGAGCAACGGCAGCGGCAGGAACATCGCGAGGCCGACGATCCCGAGGTCGAGCGGGTCGCTGTGGATCGCATACACCTGCCAGCCGATCGCGACGAACGACATCTCGATCGCGAACGAGGTCGCGACGGTCGCCGCGACGTACAGCGCGAAGTCGCGGTGACGGAGAGGCGAGTCGCCCGCGGGGCGTCGGCGGAGCCAGGGCACGCCGGTCCGGGCTATGCGGCTTCGGTCTCGTCGGGCGCTGCGGGCTCGGTCTCGAGGAACTCGACCTCGAGCCGCAGGATCCGCGAGCCGCTCGTCTCGAGCACCGTGAAGTGGAGCCCGTTGTCGCGTACCTCGTCGCCCGCCTCGGCGGCGCGACCCAGGTGGCCGAAGACGTATCCGCCGACGGTGTGGAAGTCCTCGTCGTCGAGCGCCGTGCCGAACTCCTCGTTGAAGTCGTCGATCGTGAACGACCCGGCGATGCGGATCCGTCTCTCGTCGAGGCGCTCGACCGACTCGTCGGGGAGGTCGAACTCGTCCTCGATGTCGCCGACGATCTCCTCGAGCAGGTCCTCGAGGGTCACGATCCCCGCGGTGGCGCCGTACTCGTCGACGACGACCGCCATGTGCTGGTTCGCCTTGCGGAACTCGGCGAGCAGCGCGCCGAGGTCCTTGTTCTCGGGGACGACGTACGGCGGCCGCGCGAGCTCGGCGAGCGACGACGCCGCGCCGCGCGACCCGTTGTGCAGGGAGGCGACGAGATCGCGCACGTGGACGATGCCGACGATCTCGTCGAGCGACTCGCGGTAGACGGGGTACCGGGTGTACGGCGACTCGAGCATCGCCGCCATCGCCTCCTCGAGGTCGAGGTCGACGGAGAGACCGGCGACGTCCGGCCGCGGGACCATCACGTCGGCGACCTCCTTCTCGGCGAAGTCGAAGACCTTGTAGAGCATCTCGCGCTCGTCCAGCTCGATCTCGCCGTGCTCCGTCGAGACCTCGAGCAGCATCTTCAGCTCCGCCTCCGAGTGCGCCTCGCCCTCCATCGCCTTGGGGTCGATCCCGATCGCGCGCTGCGCCGCCTCGCTCGACCGCTGGAGCACCCAGATCAACGGCTTGAAGACGAAGAAGAACAGCCGCACGGGCGCCGAGACGCCGAGCGCGACCCTCTCCGAGTAGCTCAGCGCCACGCCCTTCGGCACGAGCTCGCCGACGACGACGTGCAGGAACGTGATCACGAGGAACGCGAGGAGCACCGCGAGGATCGTGGCGAGCCACTCGTCGAACAGGTCGGAGAGCACGCGTTCGCCCAGGGCGCCGATGCCCAGCGAGGTGAGCGTGACGCCGAGCTGCATCGCGGCGATGAAGTGAGGCGGGTCGCTCGTGATCGAGAGCACCGAGCGTGCCGTGCGACTTCCCTCGTCCGCGAGCTCCTTCATCCGTGTCCGCCGCACCGTCACGAGCGAGTACTCGCCCGCGACGAAGAACGCGTTGAGCAGGATCAGCAGGACGACCGCGAGGAGCTCGAGCGCGACGGTCATCTAGCGGAAGGAATGAAAAGACTCGTGCCGCACGCCCCACGTTTCGGGGCGTGGGTACTGGGAGGTTGCGCGTCGTCCACTACTGGGCCGCAGTATAAGTCACGCCCCCGGCGGTCTCGTGGCGTCGGGCGCCCCCTTCGAGCACGAGGCGCTCGAGGTGCGACAGCGTCTCCGCGACCGCGAAGCGCCGAGCGGACGGCTTCAGGTCGTCGCCGAAGAGCGGGAACGAGACCTGATAGGCGGTCCGGGGCTCGCCCTCGAGCGCCGCCACCGTCGCCTGAAGACGCTCGCGGTGGTGCGCCAGCAGCTCGTGCGCCCGCGCGACCGGGTCGATGAGTGGCTCGCCGTGCCCGGGGAGCGCCAGCGTGGGCTCGAGGTCGATCGTCGCCCTGAGCGCGTCGAGATAGTCCCCGAGCGGATCGGGGCGGCTCGCCGGCCAGAGGCCGACGGTCGGCGAGATACGCCCGAGCAGGTGGTCGGCGGCGATCAGCACGCCCTCCCGAAGCAGCATCAGCTGGCCGTCGGCGTGACCCGGGGCGGCAACTGCCTTCCAGCCCTCGACGACGTCACCGGGATCGAGCAGGTCCGGGTCCGGTCGGTAGCGGACGAACGGCCGGTAGGCCGATCCCTGCTCGATCAGCTCGTCCGTCACGTCCGGTGGGACGCCGTGCCGACGGAACCAGTCGACGAGCACGTCGCCCCAGTCCTCACCGCCCCAGACGAGCGCGCACTGGGCGTAGTCGACCCGCCCCTGCGAGACGGGCGCTCCGGTCAGCTCCGCCAGGTCGGAGGCCGCGCCGACGTGGTCGGGGTGGAAGTGCGTGACGACGATCCGGCCGACCGGCGCGCCGTCCAGCGCAGCGAGCTCGGCAGCCCAGCGGTCGCGCGCGTCGGGGAGCCCGAGCCCCGTGTCGACGATCGTCCAGCCGCCCTCGCCCGGGAGGAGGTACGCGTGCACATGCCCCGGCCGGTTCGGGAGCGGGAGCGTCACGCGCCGAATCCCGCCGTCGAGCTCGTCCATGGCGCAACCCTACGCACCGCGCGGCGTGCCGCCGGGCACGGCCGCAAGGACCGCGCGATGACTAATCCTGTGCATAAGCGTTCGTCATGGCTGATACCGTTCGCGCGGTGGAGCGGAGCATCGAGGAGCTCGTCGGAGACACCGACGTCGAGGCGCTTTCCGCCGGAGAGGTGATCGATGCGGCGCTCGAGCGCCTGCACCCGTCGATGGCGCTTGCCTGCTCGTTCCAGAAGGAGGAGAGCGTCATCCTCGACATGCTCCTCGAGCGCGAGCCGCGCGCACGCGTCTTCACGCTCGACACGCACGTCCTGTTTCCCGAGTCGTACGCCCTGTGGCGCGAGCTCGAGCAGCGGTACGGGATCCGCATCGAGGTCTTCGAGGGCCCGTCTCTCGGCAGGCAGGCGGCGACGCACGGCGAGGCGCTGTGGGAGCGGAACCCGGACCTCTGCTGCTCGATCCGCAAGATCGCACCCCTCTCAGAGGCGCTCTCCGGGCTCGACGGCTGGATCACGGGCGTCCGCCGCGACCAGGCGCCGTCCCGCGTAGACACGCCGAAGCTCGGCTGGGACGAGCGCCACGAGCTCTGGAAGGCGAGCCCGCTCGCGGACTGGTCGGACGAGGACGTCTGGCGGTATGTCGACGAGCGCGAATTGCCAGTAAACAAATTGCACGAACGTGGATACGCTTCGATCGGGTGCACGCACTGCACGATCCCGGGGGACGGTCGCGAGGGGCGATGGGCGGGCCTGGGAAAGTCCGAGTGCGGGCTCCACGCATAACGCCGAGGGGGGAGCAGCCGAGCACGTCATGAACGCCACGAAGACGACAGTCCGCCTTTCACATCTCGACGCGCTCGAGTCGGAGGCGATCCACATCATGCGAGAGGTCGCGGCCGAGCTCGAGCGTCCCGTCCTCCTGTTCTCGGGCGGGAAGGACTCGATCGTCCTGCTCCGCCTCGCCGAGAAGGCGTTCCGGCCCGGACGGTTCCCGTTCCCGCTGATGCACGTCGACACCGGCCACAACTTCCCGGAGGCGATCGACTTCCGCGACCGCCGCGTCGCCGAGCTCGACGAGCGGCTCGTGATCGCGTCGGTGCAGGAGTCGATCGACAAGGGTCGCGTCGTCGAGGAGACCGGCCCGCGCGCGTCGCGCAACCGGTTGCAGACGACGACGCTGCTCGACGCGATGGCCGAGCACGGCTTCGACGCGGCGATCGGAGGCGCGAGGCGCGACGAGGAGCGCTCGCGCGCGAAGGAGCGGATCTTCTCGTTCCGTGACGACTTCGGGCAGTGGGATCCCCGGGCCCAGCGGCCGGAGCTCTGGAACCTCTACAACGGGCGGATCCGCAAGGGTGAGCAGGTGCGGGTCTTCCCGATCTCGAACTGGACGGAGCTCGACGTGTGGCAGTACGTCGCGCGCGAGGGCCTCGAGCTGCCGCTGATCTACTTCGCGCACGAGCGCGAGGTGTTCGAGCGGGACGGGATGCTCTACGCCGCCTCCGAGTTCGTCGAGCGCTATCCGCACGAGGAGCCGTTCACGGAGTGGGTGCGCTTCCGCACGGTCGGCGACATGAGCTGCACGGGCGGCGTCCGCTCGCGCGCGGTGACGATCGAGGAGGTCGTGACGGAGATCGCCGCGACCCGCGTCACCGAGCGCGGCGAGACCCGCGCCGACGACAAGGTCAGCGAGGCCGCGATGGAGGACCGCAAGCGTGTCGGCTACTTCTAGCCCGCTCGAGCTCCTGGCCGACGACGGCTCGCGGGAGCTCCTCCGGCTCGTCACCTGCGGCTCGGTCGACGACGGGAAGTCGACCCTCCTGGGTCGGCTCCTCTACGACACGAAGCAGGTGATGGCCGACCAGCTCGAGCACGTCGAGGAGACGAGCGAGCGCCGCGGCGACGGCTACGTGAACCTCGCCCTGCTGACCGACGGTCTCCGCGCGGAGCGCGAGCAGGGGATCACGATCGATGTCGCCTACCGCTCGTTCGTCACGCCGACGCGGCGCTTCCAGCTCGCCGACGCCCCCGGGCACGTCCAGTACACGCGCAACATGGTGACCGGCGCCTCGACCGCCGACGTCGCCGTCGTGCTCCTCGACGCGCGCAAGGGCGTGATCGAGCAGACGCGGCGGCACACGTACATCTCCAAGACGCTCGGGATCCCGCACATCGTGTTCGCGGTCAACAAGATGGACCTCGTCGAGTTCGACGAGGCACGGTTCCGCGAGATCGCCGTCGACCTCGAAACGCTCTGTGAAAGGCTCGGCGTCCGCGACGAGGTCGCGATCCCGATCGCCGCCCTCACCGGCGACAACGTCGTGGAGCGCTCGGAGCGGATGGTCTGGTGGTCGGGCGGCACGTTCCTCGAGCAGCTCGAGAGCATCGAGATCGCCGGCGACCGCGACGCCTCGCACCGCCGGTTCCCCGTGCAGTGGGTGATCCGGCCGATGAGCGACGAGCACCACGACTACCGCGGGTACGCCGGCGAGGTCGCAGGCGGCGAGTGGCGCACCGGCGACGAGGTCGTCGTGTTTCCCTCCGGCCTCCGGACGTCCGTAGCCGGGGTCGAGACCCAGGACGGCCCCCTCGACGTCGCGGTGCAGGGCCAGGCGGTGGTCGTCCGGCTGGCGGCCGCGATCGACGTTGCGCGCGGCGACATGCTCTGCGACCCCGCCGACCCGCCCGTCGTCTCCCGCGAGCTCGAGGCAACCGTCTGCTGGATGAGCGAGCGCACGGTCGAGCAGGGCGCCCGCCTCGCGATCAAGCACACGACCCGCTGGGCGCGCGCGATCCTCGACGAGATCGTCTCGGTGCTGGACGTCGAGACGTTCGAGCAGGTTCCCGCCGAGCGCCTTGCCCTGAACGACCTCGCGCAGGTCAGGCTTCGCCTTTCGGCCCCGCTCCTCGTCGACCCGTACGACGTGAACCGCGCGACGGGCGCGTTCATCCTGGTCGACGAGGCGACGAACGAGACCGTCGGCGCGGGCATGGTCATCGGCGCGACCGCGTAGCGCACTCTCGCCTGCGGCGCCACGTTTCGGTGGACCAGCGGTGCGCCGGGAGCATTGACTCGCCTCTTATACCTCGAAGTGCTATGTATAGCACATCGAGGTGTCCCCACCAGGAGGGCCAGCATGAAGCGCTTGTGGCTGATCGCGATCCTCGTCGTGCTGGGAGCGGCGACGTCCGTTTCCGGCCTCGCGTCACAGAGAGCCGGAGGACAACCGATGTGCCGTGAGCGGCGGGCGGCGCCCGAGTACCGGCAGGTCATCGCCAAAGACCGCGTGCTTCTCCGCCGCCTGTACGACGGCCTGCGCGCCCCCGGCCTCAGCCTCACCGTCGCCACGCGCGGCAGGATCGTCTGGTCGGTGAGCTGCGGCTACGCAGACCTCGCCACGCGCCGGCCCGTCACGGCGGAGACGCGCTTTCGCATCGGCAGCGTCTCGAAGCCGCTGACGGCGACGGCGCTCGCGCACTACGCGGATATCGGGCGCGTCGACCTCGATGCGCCCGTCGACCGTTACGTCGACTTCCCCTCGCATCACGGGGCGATCACGCTGCGCCGGCTGGCGGGCCATCTGGCCGGGATCCGTCACTACGAGAGCCGCGCCGAAGCCGTGAACCGCCGTCACTTCCCGTCTCTCGCCGCTGCCCTCGCGCGGTTTGCGACCGACCCGCTCGTCGCCGAGCCCGGCACGCGCTTCAGCTACTCGAGCTACGGCTACGACGTGATCGGCGCCGCGCTCGAGCGCGTCAGCGGACGCGACTTCGCATCGCTGATGCACGCCACGGTGCTCGCGCCCTCGTCTATGAGGAGGACGACGCTCATGAGCGCGCCGGCGGCGACCCGAGCCACCTTCTACGAGGTCGAGGACGGCGGTGGCGTTCGCGTCGCTCCCCCGATCGACCTCAGCGACCGCCTGCCGGCCGGCGGTTTCCTCTCCACCGCCGACGACCTCGCGCGATTCGGGATCGCGCTGACGCGCGGCGCCCTCGTCAGCCCCAGGACGGAGGCCACGATGTTCCGCTCACAGCGGACGCGTGCGGGTAAGGAGACCGGCTACGGCCTGGGCTTCGAGGTCCACCCGAGCCCGTTCGGGCTGTTCGTCGGCCACACGGGCGCCGTCGCGGGCGGAACGGCGGGGTTGATCATCCACGTCGAGACCGGCACGGTCTTCGCCTTGACGACGAACCTGGGCTACGCGACGGCAATCTCACCGCCACCCCCGAAGCCCGGCACGCCCGACCCGCCCAGGTTCTTGCTCCCGTTCATCCGATAGCCGCTCGAGGTGGGTGAGACGAACACGCGTTCGCTATCCTCGACAGGTGCGAGTCGAGTACCGCGAAGAGCCGTGTCGGACCGCGCTGAACCGGGTGAAGGGGATGCCGTTCGCGTGGTCGCTCAACCCGTACACGGGCTGCGCGCACCGCTGCACGTTCTGCTACGTCCGCGCCTTCGAGGCGCGGGCCGAGCGACCCTCCGACGATCGCTACGGCCGCTCGATCCGCGTGAAGGTCAACGTCGCCGACGTGCTGCGAGCGGAGCTCGCCCGCTCGTCCTGGAAGCGCGAGAGCGTCGCGATCGGCGCGGCGACCGACCCCTACCAGCCCGCCGAGGGGCGCTACCGGCTCACGCGGGCGTGCATCCGCGAGCTCGGTGCGGCACGAACGCCGTTCTCGCTGATCACCCGCGGCCCGATGGTCCGGCGCGACGTCGACGTGCTCGTCGAGGCGGCGCAGCGCACGAAGGTTCATGTGAGCTTCTCGGTGCCGACGCTCGACGAGCGCATCTGGCGCAGCACGGAGCCCGGCACCGCGCCGCCTCGCCGCCGGCTGGAGACCGTGCGGTTCCTCGTCGACTCGGGGATCGACACGGGCGTCGCGCTCGCGCCGATCCTCCCCGGGCTGTCCGACGACCCGGAGCTCCTGGCCGAGGTCGTGCGCCAGGCACGAGCGGCCGGAGCGACCGGGATCTGGGCGAACGTGCTCTACCTGCGGCCGGGGACGCGCGAGCACTTCCTCGAGGCGCTCGCACGAGATTGGCCGGAGCTCGTCCCCGAGTACGAGCGGCTCTACGCCGGCCGTGCGTACCTGCCGGCGAGCGAGACCGGGCCCGTGCGGGCGGCCGTCCGGGCCCTCGCGCAAGGACAGTCGCGACCGAGAAGACCGCCGATCCGACCGGCCCCGGAGCCCGAGCAGCTGGCCCTCGCCGTGTGACGCGGTAGAAGGCGTCACGTCCGGCTCGTAGAATCCCGTCACGTGACAGAAAACGGCGAGATCACCGTGATGATCGCCGACGACCACGAGGTCGTCCGCGAGGGCCTGCGGCTCGCGCTCCTGCGCTCCCCCCACATCCGGGTCGTCGGCGAGGCGCCCGACGGCGAGACCGCCGTCTCCCTCGCGGAGCGCCGCCGGCCGGACGTCGTGATCATGGATTTGCGCATGCCGCAGATGGACGGCATCGAGGCGACCGAGGAGATCGTCGCCCGCGTGCCGGACAGCCGCGTGCTGGTCTTCACTGCCTACAGCGAGCGCGCGCTCCTGCAGCGAGGGCTCGAGTCGGGCGCACGCGGATACGTCCTCAAGGAGACGCCGCACGACACGCTGCTCAAGGCGATCGAGAAGGTCGCGGCCGGCGAGACGTTCGTCGACCCGGCCCTCATCCCGTCCCTCGCGACCGGCCGCGACGGACAGGAGATCCTCACCCAGCGCGAGCGGGAGATCCTCCAGCTCCTCGCGGACGGGATGTCGAACGCCGACGTCGCGCAGCAGCTCTTCATCTCCCAGGAAACGGTGAAGAGCCACGTGCGCCACATTCTCGCGAAGCTCGAGGCGGAGACCCGCACGCAGGCGGTCGCCATCGCGCTGCGCGAGGCGATGATCGACTGAGGGCCTGTCCTTGAGCAACGACCACCTGCTCGCGGAGCGTCTGCTCGCGGAGCGGGCGGAGCGGCGGAGGATCGCGGAGCAGCTCCACGACGGGCCGGTCCAGCACGTCGCCGCGCTGTGCCAGATGCTCGACGCGGCCGTCCAGGCGCTCGAGGAGGACGACGGAGCGGCCGGGGTACGCCTCACGGCGCGCGGCCTCGCGGTCGCGCGCGACACGGCCGAGGAGCTCCGCGGGATCGTCGCAGGGCTCGAGCCCGTGGCGCTCCACGAGATCGGGCTCGCGGCAGCGGTGCGCGAGCTCGCCGAGCGGACGGCAGGCCGGCGAGGCGCGTCCCTCGAGATCGAGATCGACGACGAGGAGCTCGGCGAGGGCGCGAGCTCGAGTCTCTTCCAGGTCGTGCGGGAGGCGATCGACCAGGCGGTGCGCCGTGGGCCGCCCACCGCCGTGAGGGTGACGCTCGCGCGGACGCCGGCCGGAGGCGTACGGCTCGAGGTCTCGGACGACGGCGCGCCCGAGCGGCGTCAGGCGGTGATCGACGGCCTCGCCGAGCGCGCGGCCGAGCTCAACGGCACCTTCGACGCACTTCGCGACGGCCCCTGGACGACGATCCGCATCGTCCTGCCCCCCTCAGCCGCGCGGCTCTGAGGTTTGCTCGCGAAGCACGATTCCGCGGGAGCGGAATCGTGCCGCTGATCCCCGCCTGCGGCGGGGCACATCCCTGAAGGCGCCCGCTGTCGCGGTCGCAACTACCTCCACCATTCGCCGGCCGGTGCCCGTCGCTCGGCCGCGCCGGCCTACTCCAGCGGTTCGTTCTGGACGTTGTTCTCGTCGGCGTACTGCTGGACGAGGGGGTCGACGGCGCCGGCTCCCTCCGGGAACGCGTAGTTGATCTTCACGAAGGCCTCCCACTTGTCGGGGAGGGCGTCCTCCGGGAAGATCGCCTCGACGGGGCACTCCGGTTCGCACGCGCCGCAGTCGATGCACTCCTCGGGGTCGATGATCAGGATCCGCTCGAACTCGTGGATGCAGTCGACCGGGCAGACGTCCACGCACGAGCGGTCTTTGATGTCGATACAGGGCTCGGCGATGATGTACGTCATCGCCGTCGAGCCTACCAACGAGGCGCGGCAGCCAATGCGTCAAGCGTCGGCGCCGACGAGCTCCGCGACGACTTCCCGGGCGCGTTCGACCAGCGCCGACTTCACGATCACCTGGTCGAACCCGGCGGCGTGCGCGCGCTGGAGCCCGCGCGTGTCCGTGTGGTTCGTGAACCCGAGGATCGGGGTGTCCGGCCACGACCCGGCGACATCGTCCGCATCGACCCGTGCGATGTCGCAGATGACGAGGTCGGGCGGGTCGACGCTGTCCGAGGTCACCAGACGATGCCCGCTGAGCGGCGCCTCCAGCCTGGAGCGGATCATCAGATCGACCCCGACCAGCAGGATCGTCGCCATGGTCGGGGTTCTAGCACGGCGGAGGGTCGAAGCGTGAGTCTCGAGGAGGGAATCGCGTTGATGCGCGGCAAGCGGTGGTTCGACGCCCACGAGGCGCTCGAGGACGAATGGCGGGAGGCGCCGGCCGAGGAGCGCGACTTCCTCCAGGGGCTCGTGCACGTAACGGTCGCCTGGCACCACGCGTCGCGCGGCAACGCGCCGGGCGCGTCCCGGCAACTCGCGAAGGCACGCCGGCGGCTGGCGCCGTACGCGCCGACACACCGCGGCGTCGACGTGGCACAGGTGCTCGGACAGGTCGAGGCCGCCGCCGCGCGCATCGAGAGCGGTGAGCTCGACCTCATTCCGGTACGCATCTAGGCCTCTTCCCGGGAGGAACCGATCACCGCCGCGGCCGAAGGGCGATTCATTCGCCCGAAAGGCCAGGGGTGCTCTGCGACAACACAACGGCGAAGGAGGGGGCGTGGGGGACCCATGGGTTCCCCCACGTTCAGAAGACGGGCTCGAGGCCGAGCCACTCGAACAGGCGGTTCACGTAGATCCGGAGGATGTAGAAGCGGCCGAAGAACAGGAGCAGGCCGAGGGCGACCATGACGAGGCCGCCGGCGAACTGGATCGTGCGGTAGTGGTCGCGGAGCCAGCGGAACGCGCCCATCGCGCGGGCGAACAGCGCCCCGGCGAGCACGAACGGGATCGCCAGGCCGAGCGAGTAGACGGCGAGGAGCGCAGCGCCCTGGAGCACAGTGTCGGACGAGCCGGCGAGCACGAGGATCGCGGCGAGCACCGGGCCGATGCACGGCGCCGCGCAGACGGCGAACGCGCCGCCGAGCAGCACCCGCGAGCCGCGCGACCGGGCCCCCTGCACGAGCCCCGCGCCGACGAGCCGCTCGGGCCACGGCAGGAGGCCCATGAACGCGAGGCCGAAGACGACGAGGACGAAGCCCGAGATCTGCTCGAGCAGGAACTGGTTGCGGAGCAGGCTTCCGCCGACGAGCGAGGCGCCCACGCCGAGCAGCACGAACACCGCGGTGAAGCCGAGGACGAACGGGACGCTCGAGACGACCACCCGCCGGGCCGTGCCCGGGCGGCCGAGCTCGTCGGCGCTGACCGCGGAGACCGCCGACAGGTAGCCGGGCACGAGCGGGAGGACGCAGGGGGCGAGGAAGGAGAGGAACCCCGCGAGCAGCGCAACGGGGATCTCGGATGCGTTCACGCGCGGCGGTCGGACAGGGCGAAGGGCGTCACGACTCGAAGCGTTGCAGCTCCGCGTCAACGCGACGCTCGAGCTCCGGATCGAGCGCAACGGGCTCGTCGTCCGCCTCCTCCCCGCGCCGCCGGCTCCACCCCCATGCGACCAGCCCGACCCCGACCGCCCCCGCGACGAGCACACCGAGGGGCACGAGCCAGGCCAGCAGGTCGAACCCGGACTTGGGCGGCTCGGCGAGGACGCCCGGGCCGAACTGGTCGACGAGCTCCGCCTTGATCTGCTGCTCGCTCGCCCCCGCTGCGAGACGTTGGCGGATGTAGCGCTTCATCTTCAGAGCGATCGGCGCGTCGGACTGGTCGAGCGTCGTGCCACAGACGGGGCAGACGAGCTCGGACTCGAGGTCGGCGGGGCTCGGTGCGGCCGTCGCCGTCCCCGCGACGAGCGCCGCGACGAGCGCGCAGAGCGCGAGCGCGCGGGTCACGACTGGTCGCCGAGCGCGAGGGCGATCCCGCGCTCGAACGTCTCGCGGTTGCGCTCGATGTCGACGGCGCCCGCGATTCGCTCTCCGACGAGCTTGCCGGTGCGGTCGACGAAGAACGTCTCCGGGTAGCCCTGGATCCCCCAGCGCCCGATCGTCGACCCCTTCCCGTCGTAGACGACGGGGTAGGTGATGCCGTAGCGACGCATGAACCGGCGCGCGTCCTCGCGGAAGTCCTTCACGTCGACGCCGACCACGACGAGGCCTTGCTTGCGATACCGCTCGTACGTCTGCTGGAGGACGGGCGCCTCGTCCTTGCACGGTCCACACCAGGACGCCCAGAAGTTCACGACGAGCGGCTTCCCCCGGAGCGCCGCGAGAGTCAGCGTCCCCTCGCGGTCGAGCCGGTCGAGCGAGAAGGGAGGCGCGTGCACGAGCTCGCCCTTCGCGAGCTTGTCCGCGGCGCCCTGCTCGTTGTCGAAGGCGACCTTCCAGATCAGGAGCCCGAGCAGCGCCGCGACGCCGGCGATCGCGATCACCTGGCCGACGCGCTGGACCTTTCCGGTCACGCGCTGACGATGAACACGGGCGTCCCGAGGTCGACGTGGTTGAACAACCACTCGGCCTCGGGGATCAGCATCCGGATGCACCCGTGCGAGGCGGAATAGCCGACCGACGCCGCGTCGGGCGTGCCGTGGATCCCGACGTACGGCGACGAGATGCCCATCCAGCGCGTCCCGAGCGGGTTGCCCGGCCCCGGCGGGACCGGCTGCTCACCCTCGGCCCACGCCGAGCCCTCCGGCGGGTACCACCACGGGTTCCGCTGCATGTTGACGATCTCGAAGTCCCCGATCGGCGTGGGATACGCGGATTGGCCCGTCGCGACGTGGAACGTCCGCTCGAGCTTCAGGTTCTCGTAGAAGAGCAGCCGGTTCGACCCGCGCTCGATCACGATCGCGGTGTCGAGATCCTGCTCCGTCACCTGGGGCTTCAGGTCCTGGTACGGGAGCGCGATGGGGTCGCGCATGTGCTTGCGCAGCGCGAGGGAGATCTCGCGGCCCGCGACGACCTGCTTCAGGCGCCGGCCCTCGGTGGACTTTCGGGCAACCGGATGGAGGCCCCTGAGCACGAGCGCCGCGTCCACCGGCTCACGGTCGGTCTGGCGCGCGAGGCCCGAGAGGAACCGGGCGAGCTTCCCGCGGGCGACGGAGACGTCGAGCGGCACGCGGTAGCCCTCCTGCCTGACGCGCACCGCGAGGCCGACGGCCTTGTCCAGGTTGAGCGACGCGCCGAGCTTCTTCGCCGGTACCCGCACCTTCCGCGTCGGCGAGACGACGAGCGTGACCGGGCGTGTGAAGCGCTCCATCACGAGCGAGCGGGCCTCGGCCTTCGTGAAGCCGCCCACGAGGAGCCCGCCGATGGTCACTCCGGGCTGGATCAGCTTCCCCGGCGCCCTCCCGGCTTCCGGGAACGGAATGGTGGGCTCGTCGATCGGCGGCGGCACCTCGGGCGTCGTCGTGATCGGGATCGTGTCGTCGGCGCCGGCCGTCGCTGCGAATGCGACAAAAAGCACAACTGAGCAGGGAAGAATCGCGAGCGTTGCCAGGCGGCGCATGCGGGGTGAGTGTAGCGAGAGCATGTGTTGGCCTCGTGAGTCACCGGGATCGGTCGAAGATCCGCGGATCGTTCGTGATCACGCCGTCGACGCCTGCCGCCACGACACGCTCGAGCTCCTCCGGGTCGTCCACGGTCCACGCCAGGACGGGCACTCCGAGGGCGTGCATCCGCCGCACGCCGGAGCTCGTGACCAGGCGGTGCTGGAGCATCAGCGCGCCCGCGCCCGCCCTCGCGACCATCCGCGGCAGGAGCCGCGGGACGACGGTGCGGGCGGCCGCCAGGCCACGTCCCACGAGCGGCTGCAGCCGGGGCCGGTGCGAGACGCCGAGGCGGTCCTCCGGGAAGGTGAAGCCGATCCCGACCGACGGCGCACGCCGCGCGACCTCGCGGAGGGTCGGCACGTGGAACGACGAGACGACCGTCCTCCCCTCGACGCCGAACCGCGCAAGCGCCGCGCAGAGCTCGTCGAGCCGCGTGGTCAGCTTGAGGTCGACGTGCAGCCCCACCTCCGGCGCCTCGTCGGCGAAGTAGCCGAGCGCATCGTCGAGGGTCGGGAGCTCGGGCGCCACCTCGCGCAGCTCGTCGAGCGAGCGGGCGCGCACCGACCCGGCGGCGGCTCCGTGGCTGACCTCCTCGAGTCGGTCGGAGTGCGCGAGCACGAGCGGCCCGCGCGGGAGGTCGAGCACGTCGAACTCGACGAGGTCGACGCCGCGCTCGACCGCGGCTCGCATGGCGCGCACGGTGTTCTCGGGCGCCAGGCTCGCGGCACCGCGATGCCCGATCCGGAGGACCGGCCCGCCGTCGCGGCGCCGCAGGTCGATCACGCCGCTCTCCGTCGCGCCGAGCGGAGCCACCACCACGCGAGCGCCGCGAGGACGATCGCCTGGAGGACTGCGAGGCCGGCGGTGATGCGCGAGACGTCGATCCAGAACTGCTCCGGGTAGATGCGGATCAGGGTGTCTGCGTTCGAGAACTGCCACGAGTCGCCCGAGAAGAAGATCTCGTGGAAGCGGACGAAGAACCCGTCGAACCCGAGGAGGATCACGGGCACCGCGAGCACCGCGATCGCGAGCGTCGCGAGCGAGCCCGCCAGGAGGCCGGCGGGAACGGCGCTTCGGAGCGACGTGCGCCAGAGCAGCAGGCCGAGTGCGACGATCGCGAGGAGCGCGACGAGCTGCAGCCGGAGCGCTGCGCCGAACAGCCTCCGGACGTCGCGCATGTGCGTCAGCTCACGCTCGCCGAACGCGGGCGAGCCGGCCGGGAGCGTCGCGCGCTCGAGCAGGACGATCCCCTCGGATCCCGGCTCGATCGAGCGGAGCCCCAGCTTCGCGAGCGCCGTCCGCTGGTCGGTGTCGAAGCCGTAGCGGTCGGGTGGGAAGCCGTCGCGCCCGAGCTCCCACTCGACGAACGTGTCCGTCGCGAGCACTCTGAAGCCGTTCACGACGAGGATCATCGGCACCGCGATCGCGACGAGCACCGCGACAGTCCACGTCGCGAGGCGCGCCCAGCCCGTTGCGCCGGACAGAGCGGCTAGAGGCCGAACAGCCGGCCGATCTCGCGCCACGTCGTCGTCGCGAGCACCACGAATGCCACCACGAGCAGGAGCAGCACGATCCAGAACCGGGCACCTGCCATCCGCGAGCGGCGCCGGTGCGCGACGCGAGCGGCCCGCCGGGCACGGTGGACGCGGTACGAGCGCCGGACGGCGTCCGGGTCGAGCGTCGGCGGCTCGTGCTCGAGCGCGTGCACCGCTCCTCTCGGGGCCCCCTTGCGTCCCTCGTCTGCCACCCGGGAAGCATACGGCCGCACACGCCCACGGTACGGGCCGCATGCGAGGCGGGCGTCGGGGATACTGTGCCCCGATGATCCGGGAGCGGCGCTTCGATCCAGGCCTCTACGGCCTCGGAGACGGGCTCGGGCTCGTCGCCGGGATCGTGCTCGCGGTCTCCTCGTTCACGGGGTGGTACACCGGCGAGGGGGAGGGAGTGACGATCTCGGTGCTCGGCTGGAACACGGGCGTGCTCGGCAAGCTCGTGCTCTTCGTGGGCCTCGCGGTGGTGCTGATGATCGTGCTGCGCGAGCTCGGGATCGAGCCGCCGGCCGCGATGCCCCAGAGCCTCGTGACGGTCGCGCTGGGTGCGCTCGGCACGATCTTCGTCCTCGTGCGCGTGATCTCGATCCCCGACGACTTCTTCTTCGCGCACCGCGGCGTCGGCATCTGGATCAGCCTCGTCGCGGCGCTGGGGGTGATCGCTGCGGGCCTGATGCAGGCGTCCGAAGAGCTCTAGGGGGTCGTCTGCGGCAGCGGGGGCAGCGTGCGGATGGACGTCTGCGTGCCTCCCGGGACGGGTCGGTCCTCGAGCGCGAGGCCGAGCGCGACGCCCAGCGCGAAGAGGAGCGCGGCGCCGACGACCGCGAACAGCACCCGCGGCCATGTGCGGCGCTTCCGCGCCGCCCGGCGAGCGAGGCGCGCGTCCGCGTCGAGGCTCACGGCTCGTAGTCCTGGGCGCCGCGGCTGTAGGCATGGAACGCCGCGTCACCGGCGAGGCTCGCGGTCCGCGCCCACCCCTTGGACGGCGCGCGCTCGCCGACGACGGTCAACAGCCAGCCTTCCGCGCCGCTATAGGCGTCGGCGAGCTCCGCGAGCGTGAACGTGCCGCCAACGCGCCGCCGAAGCTCGTCGGTGACGACGTCGACCTGCCGGTGCAGGACCTCCGCGCGGGTCGGGTCGGACGCCTCCCGGACGAACCGCCGATTCCCTTCCGCCCACTCCCGCCTGGCGCCCTCGACGGTCGTCATCGAGGCGATGCTAACGAGAGGTCGGCGCAGCAGCCCCGTGGCCAGCGCTCCGGGACCTCGTCGAGGATCGCCTCGCCGAGGCGATACCCCGGGCGCGCGAGGGCGAAGGCGACGTGGGCGTGGAGGCACTTGAGCGCCTCGGGGTTCCTGGAGCCGCCGATGCCGAGCTCGAGCGCCGCGCCGCCGTCCGGCCCCTCGCCGTCGGCCAGCTCGCGGCGGATCGCGCGCTGCTCGTCCGACGCCCGCTCGAGGTCGGAGCGCAGAGCGTCGTCCGCCTCGACCTCGGCGCTCCAGCGTTCGACGCCCCCGGCGGCCTCGAGGCGCGAGACGGCCGCGACGAGGTGGCGGCATGTCAGCCAGTAGGTCGTGGGGAAGGGCTCGCCCTCCGGGGTGTACGGCGCCTGCTCCGTCACCGCGGGTCGTCCGAAGGGGCAGCGCACGACGACGCGCCGGAAGGCGCGCGGCTCACGCCCCAGCTGTGCGGCGACGACGGCGCGATCGTCCATTCGCCTGACGGTAGCGGCGGTCGGGACAACGCTTGTGTTGAATCACCACAAAGGTTGTCAGAACACGCCGGGTCGACGCGGCTCAGCCGCCGGCATGTTGCTTCGCCCACGTCGCGGTGCCCTCGACGATGAACAGGTGCTCTCCGGGCCGGACGTACCCGATCCGGCGTGCCTGGCGGGCGAGGCCCTCGACGCTCGTCTCCCGCTCGAGCCGCGTGGCGAGGCGCGCCCGCTCGGCGCGGAGCATCGCCACCTCGGCTCGGCGCTGGTCGAGGTCGTTACGGGTCTCGAGGTACGAGTCGATCGGCCGGACGTAGAGGAACCCGACGGCGGCGAGCACCGCGAGCGGGAGCAGCCACCGCGGGATCCGCCGGCGTGGCAGGCGCCGACGCGACGCGCGCGCCTTCTTCGTCGTTCGCCGAGCGGCCTGTCCCCTCTCCGGCACGCGACGGATTTCGACGCGCGGCCGCCGGCCCCTGTCTACTGCCTCGTGCGACGGGGCACTAAGCGACGTCGACCTTGATCACGTTCGTCGAGCCGGGGATGTTGACCGCCGTGCCCGCCGTGATCACGACCCGGTCGCCGGACGCGACGACGCCGGCCTCGCGTGCCGCGACGACCGAGCGCGACCAGAGGTCCTCGACATCCGAGGTCTCCGTGATCGAGACCGGGGTCACGCCCCACTCGAGCGCGAGGTGGCGCAGCGACTCGCTCTTGTGCGTCAACGCGACGATGGGGCGCTGGGGTCGGAGGCGCGCCACCGCCGAGGCGGTGTGCCCGGAGAACGTCGGCACGAGGATTGCCGTGGCGGAGAGCGCCTCTGCGACGTCGCAGGCGGCGTTCGACATCGCCTGGTCGATCGTCGGCTCGTCGTCTGCTCTCGGGATCTCGTGGCGATAGCCGAGGCTCGGCTCGACGGCCAGCGCGATCCGGTCCATGACCCGAACAGCCTCCACCGGGTGCGCGCCGATCGCCGTCTCGCCGGAGAGCATGATCGCCGAGGTGCCGTCGAGGATCGCGTTCGCCACGTCCGAGGCCTCGGCGCGGGTCGGCTCGGGCGACTGCACCATCGACTCGAGCATCTGGGTCGCCGTGATCACGGGCTTCCCCCGCTCGAGCGACGCGAAGATGATCCGCTTCTGGAGGAGCGGCACCTCCGCGGCGCCGATCTCGACCCCGAGGTCGCCGCGGGCGACCATCACCGCGTGCGCCTCCGCGAGGATCTCCTCGAGCGCGGCGACGGCCTCGGCTTTCTCGATCTTCGCGATCACCCACGCCTGCGACGCGCGCGCCTCGATCAGCGTGCGGAGCGCCTTCACGTCGGCGGCGGAGCGGACGAAGGAGAGTGCGACGTAGTCGACGCCCAGCCCGAGCGCAAACTCCAGGTCGTCGAGGTCCTTGCGCGTCAGCGAGGGGATCGGCAGCGGGACGCCTGGCAGGTTGACGCCCTTGTGCGACCTGACCGCGCCGCCGACCACGACGGTGCAGCTCGCACGCCCGCGCTCGACCCGCTCGACGCGGAGCCGGACGTGCCCGTCGTCGATCAGCACCTCGTACCCCGGTCGCAGCACCGAGCCGAGGACGGACGGGCTGACCGGGAGATCGTCGCCGGTGGCGACGTCCTCCCCGGCAATCACCACGTCGTCGCCCTCGGCGAGCTCGACGTCGCCGGGCAGATCGCCCACGCGGAGCTTCGGCCCCTGGAGGTCGGCGATGAGCGCGATCGAGCGCCCGGCGTCCGCTTCCGCGGCCCGGACGGTCTCCGCCGAGCGCGCGTGATCGTCGTGCGTACCGTGCGAGAGGTTGAGGCGGGCGCCGTCCATCCCCGCCTCGATCAGCGCCGCGACGGCGGCGCGGGTCGACGAGGCAGGGCCGATCGTCGCGACGATCTTCGTCCGCCGGGTGTGACTCGTCATCGGAGTCAGGGTAGAGGCCGGGCCGTCTACGAGGCTGCCCTGGGGAACGCGTCCCAGCCCGGATACCGGGCCTCCCCGCCGAGCTCCTCCTCGATCCGGAGGAGCTGGTTGTACTTCGCGACGCGGTCCGAGCGGGCCGTCGCGCCCGTCTTGATCTGGCCGGCGTTCGTCGCGACCGCGAGGTCGGCGATCGTCGTGTCCTCCGTCTCGCCGGAGCGGTGCGACATCACCACGCGGTACCCGTTGCGATGCGCGAGCTCGACCGCGTCGAGCGTCTCGGTCAGCGTCCCGATCTGGTTCACCTTGACGAGAATCGCATTGGCAACCCGCTCCGCGATGCCGCGGCGGAGGAACTCCACGTTCGTGACGAACAGGTCGTCGCCGACGAGCTGGACGCGGCCGCCGAGCCGGTCGGTCAGCGTCTGCCAGCCCGCCCAGTCGGACTCGCCGAGGCCATCCTCGATCGAGACGACCGGGAACCGATCGCAGAGGTCGGCCCACAGGCCGATCATCCCCGCCGTGTCGAGCGTCCCTCCCTGCCGCTCGAGCACGTAGGCACCGTCGCGGTGGAGCTCGCTCGTCGCCGGGTCGAGCGCGAGCGCGACCTTCTCGCGGTGCCCGGCGCGCTCCGCGGCCTCGAGGATCGCCTCGCAGGCCTCGTACGCCGAGGCAAAGTCCGGCGCGAAGCCGCCCTCGTCGCCCACGCCGGTGGACAGGCCCTGCTCGTGGAGGAGCTTCTTCAGCTCCTGGTACGTCTCGGCGCCGATCCGCAGCGCCTCGGAGAAGCTCTCCGCGCCCGCCGGGACGAGCATGAACTCCTGGAAGTCCAGGCTGTTCTGCGCGTGTGCGCCGCCGTTGACGACGTTGAGGAGCGGAACGGGCAACACGTTCGCGTTGGTGCCGCCGACCCAGCGGTAGAGCGGGACGCCCGCGTCGGCGGCCGCGGCCTTGGCGACCGCAAGCGAGGCCCCGAGGATCGCGTTCGCCCCGAGCCGCGCCTTCGTCGGCGTGCCGTCGAGCTCCGTCAGCGTGCGGTCGATCGCGCGCTGGTCGCCGGCGTCGAGCCCCAGGATCGACTCCGCGATCTCACCGTCGACGTGGCCGACCGCCCGTGAGACGCCCTTCCCGAGCCAGGCGTCGCCGCCGTCACGGAGCTCGACCGCCTCGTGCTCGCCGGTCGAGGCGCCCGAGGGAACCGCCGCGAGACCGAACGCGCCCGAGTCGAGGCCGACCTCGACCTCGACGGTCGGGTTGCCGCGCGAGTCCAGCACCTGACGGCCGTGGACGTGGACGATCTCGCTCATGGCGTTCTCCGGCTCACGCCGGAGAACACTAGGTTCTCTCTCCGCCCCACGCGCCCGCAACCGGCCCGTCGGCCGCAGCCGACGCTCAATCGCTCAGCTCGAGGAAGCCGATCTCGAGCATCCGGCGGGCGAGCGAGAGGCCTGCCGCGCGCTCGGCGTCGCCGCCGACTGCTTCGGTAAGGGCGTCTGACAGCAACGTCGAGCCGTCCAGAGCGCGGACCAGTCGCGCCGTGGGCGGATCGAGCTCGGCGGAGAACGGCAACCCGCGCTCGAGCCGGAGCGTGATGCTCTCGGCATGCCAACGGCCCTCGGCGAAGCGCGTCTCCTGGCTCACGACAGCGTCGTCGACGAGCCGCAGGCGAAGGCCGAGGAGGTCGTCGTCCGACGTCATCTCGGACAGCCGGTCGTGCGCCTCGAAGAGCCTCCTCACGTGGCGCCCCGCCGGCCGGAGGGCCGCGCGCGGCAACGGCTGGGCCTCCAGCCAGCCCTCGTGAGCGTCCACCCGCTTGCGAAGGACGATGCACGCATAGCCGAGCTGTTCGATCCCGAGCTCGCGGTAGTACGCGAGCCAGCGGTCGAGCACCCCGGCGTACAGGTCCGGCCGGTCGAGGAGATCGCGGTTCCACAACGCCGCGGTCTCGAGCGGGTCGTCGGTCGACGTGTGGAGGAGGAACGCGTCGCAGCCCGAGCCCGCGAGCCAGCGTCGCGGGCGCGCGGCAGGGTCGTCCGGATCGAGCGCCCACGCGATCAGCACGCAGGCGAAGCCGCCCGGCGCGAGCACCGTCGGTGCCGCTTTCACGACGAGCTCCGAGACTGCGTCGCCGCGCATGCCGCTGTCCCGGAACAGGTACGCGCTCTCGGGCGAGACGACGTACGGCGGGTTCGCGACGACGAGGTCGAACTGCTCGCCCTCGACCGGCTCGAAGAAGCTGCCGGCTCGCGTCTCGATGTTGTCCGTGCCGTTGAGGGCGGCGTTGAACGCCGCAAAGGCGAGCGCCCTCGGGTTCACGTCCGTCGCGATCACGCGGTCGGCGTGCGCGGCCAGCAGGATCGCCTGGATCCCGTTTCCGGTGCAGAGATCGAGCGCGCGCTCGCCCTGCCCACGGATGGTCAGATGGGCGAGCGCAACCGACGGACGGTGCACGCCCGGCACGTGGTCGGGGTGCGCCTCCCCGGCGCCCGCATGATCGGATGCGATCAGCAGCTCGTCGTGGGGGACGAGTCGCGCGGCGCCGTGCACGACCGCGGCCTCGTGGACGAGGAGCCCCGTCTCCGCAAGACGCTTCTGCAGCTGTGCGCCCACCAGCCCTTCGACACGCTCGCGCGTGACGGGAACGCCGAGCAGGAAGAGGCGAAGCAGCACGGCGAGCTCGTCCGCGTCGCCGAGGCGGCGGAGGTACGCAGGCAGCTCGGGCGAGCGTGCCAGGAGCTCGTCCTCGGTCGCCAGGCGCTCCTGGATCCGGCCCGCCGTGTAGCCCGCGCCCCGGAGCAGGCGCGCAAGCTCTGCCGCCGCGGACGGGCTCCGGGCGGACGGAACGTCAGGACGTCGCGGCGGGGGGGCGGCGCGGAAGGGTTCCACGGCGGCCGCCGGTCGGGTCGCTAGAAGGTCTTGTTCGTCTTCAGGTCGTACCCGAACTCGACCGCCGACCCCAGTGAGCCGTCCGCCTTCTCCGGCTTGTACGCGACCTCGAGCTTGGCGAAGTTGAGCGACACCTGGTCCGTCGGCAGGACGTCGGTGCCTTCGGCTCCGCCCGTCTGGAACGAGCTGACGAGGACGTCGTGGAGCTTGAACGTCAGGTAGTCCTGCTGCCCCTTGCCTGCCTTGCGGGCAGTGAGAGTCGCCAGCTTGATGTGCTGGCCCGTCGCGCACGCCTTCATGAGGCCGGCGCTGGCCCTGTTCTGACGCATCACGAAGTGGAAGTCCTGCATCGCGACCTTGCCGCCGCCTCCGCCCGACGAGGCAGGCACCGCGTGGGTCTCGCCCCAGCTCCAGGACTCGACGTCGATCTCGTCCTTGTGCTTGGCATCGGCGCTCTCGCCCTTGATGCCGTCGAGCTTGATGAAGTAGTCGACCGCTGCCATCGCGTCTCCTCGCGGGCCTGCTCCGGCTCGATCCTACTACGGTGCTCGCTGTGGGTCGGCGGGAGCGAGGAGCGCGGCCTTCGCCCGCCCGTACCAGCGCTCCTGGCCGTCCAGGTCGAGCTCCGTCCACGTCTCGCCCGCCTCGGCGGCGAGCCGCTCCGCGAGCTCGACCCGGGCGACGAAACGCTGCGTCGTGGCGCGGAGCGCGAGCTCGGGGTCGACGTTCAGGAACCGGGCGAGGTTCACGATCGTGAAGAGCAGGTCGCCGAGCTCCGCCTCGACGCGCCGGTCGGGCTCGGTCTCGGGCCGGGGCCGCCCGGCACGGGCGACCTCGGCGAGCAGCTCGGCGAGCTCTTCGCGGACCTTCTCGGCGGGGCCGTCGAGATCGGGCCAGTCGTAGCCGACCGCCGCGGCCCGCCGCTGCACCTTCCGCGCGCGGAGCAGGGCGGGGAGCGAGTCGGGGACGTCGTGGAACACGCCCTCGCGCCCCTCCTGCTCGGTCTTGATCGTCTCCCAGCGCTCCCGCACCCGCGCCGGCGTGCGCGCCTCCGCCTCACCGAAGACGTGCGGGTGGCGGCGGACGAGCTTCTCGTGCACGCCGCGCGCGACCGCGTCGAGGTCGCCCTCGCCCCGCTCGTCGAGGAGGCGCGAGAGGAAGAACACCTGGAACAGCAGGTCGCCGAGCTCGTCGCGGAGCTTCGCCGGGTCGCCGACGAGCGCGGCCTCGGCCACCTCGTACGCCTCCTCGACGGTGTGTGGGACGATCGTCCGCTCGGTCTGCTCCCGGTCCCACGGGCACTCGACCCGCAGGACGGCGGTCAGCTCCTGGAGGTCGCGCAGCGCGTCGGCCACGCGCGGGAGGCTAGCCGGTCGTCGTGTCGGTGCCGGTGGAGGTCGTCTCGGGCGGCTCGTAGCCGGTCGCGTACTGGACCTTGCCCTTGTAGGCCTTCTCCACCTTCGAGACCCACGCGCTGACCGCGTCGCTCTTCTTCTGCTCGAGGAGCTGGGCCTTGATCTCGGTCCGCGCCTTGGTGAACGGCGTGACGCTGCCCTTCTTGACGTCGCCGAGCGGCTGGATGATGTGGTACCCGAACTGCGTCTTGACCGGCTCCGAGATCTCGTTCGTGTCGAGCGAGAAGGCCGCCTTGTCGAACGCCTCGACCGTCTGGCCCTTGCTCACGGTGAGCTTCCCGCCCTGCTCCTTCGAGCCCGGGTCCTCCGAGTGCTGCTTCGCCAGCGCCGCGAAGTCCGCACCGTTCTCGAGCTCGCCGCGCAGCTTGTCGGCCTCGGCCTTCGTCTTCACGAGGATGTGGCGCACCTCCCGCGAGTCCGCGACCCGGTACCGGTCGATGTTCTGGTCGTAGTACTGCTGCGCCTCGCCGTCGGAGACCTTCACGTTGGCCGTGATGTCCTTGTAGATCCCGGCGTTGACGAGATCCGCGCGCGCGTCCTGGCGGAGCGCGGCGATCGAGTACGACTGCTCCTTGAGGCCCTGCTCGAACTTCTTCTGGTCGCCCCCGAAGTACTGCTTTCGGACCTCGTCGATCTTCTTCTGGATCTGCGCGTCCGTGATCTCGACGCCGAGCTTGTCGGCCTCGCGCGCGTACTCCTCGCGCTGGACGAGGAATGCGACGGCCTGCGTTCGCAGCGACTGGTACTCGGACGTCCCCTGCTTCGGGAACTGCCGCTTCTGCGCCTTGTACGTCTTCTCCGTCCGCTGGAGGAGATCCTGGACGGTCGACTTCTGGATCGGCGTCCCGTCGACGACGGCGGCCGCGTCCGACGGCACCTCGTCGGTGTCCCCGCACCCGGCGGCGACGACGGTGAGCGCGGCCAGGGCCGCGGCGGCGAGCATCAGCGAACGCTTCATCGGTTCCTCTTTGTAGGCGACTTGCGGTTACGGGCGCGTTACGACGGGTTCGGAAAACGTACGGGCACGGGCCTTGCCTCGTGCTCAGCCGTCCCGGCGAGCGGCAACGATAGCATCGGCGAGCGCGAGCGCCCCCTCGAGCCCCTCCGCCCGGATCGCCACTTCCTGCCGGGCGGACGTGTAGACCGCGGTCTCCGCGCGGGCGCGCAGGGCCCGGAGCTCGGAGGCTGCCAGGCTCACCGGCCCGACCGTGACGCGCCCGCCACGGAAGACCAGGTAGTCCGCCCCGACGAGCGCGAGCGCGAGGCGGGCCTCCTGGAGCCGGAAGAGGTTCTCGACGGGCTCGGGGAGCGGCCCGTAGCGATCCTCGGTGGCTGCGCGGAGCTCGCGCAGCTCGTCCTCGTGCTCGGAGAGGGCGATCCTGCGATGGAGGTCGATCTTGAGCGCCTCCGCCTGGACGTATGCGGCGGGGACGTACGCGTCGACGCGCGCGTCGATCCGCACCGGGCGGGCGACGACCCGCTGCTGCCCGGACAGCTCGGCGACCGCCTCGTTGAGCATCTCGACGTAGAGCTCGAACCCGAGCGCCGCGACGTGGCCCGACTGCTCCGCGCCGAGCAGGTCGCCCGCGCCCCGGATCTCCAGGTCGCGCATTGCGATCTGAAAGCCGGCGCCGAGCTCCGTGTGGTCGGCGAGCGTCGCGAGCCGCGCGCGCGCCTCCGCCGTCAGCTCGGTCGCGTCGGGATAGAAGAGGTATGCGTGCGCGGTCACGTCCGAGCGCCCGACGCGGCCACGGATCTGGTACAGCTGCGCGAGCCCGAGGGTGTCGGCGCGCTCGACGATCAGCGTGTTCGCCTGCGGGATGTCGATCCCGGACTCGATGATCGTCGTCGACACGAGGGCGTCGGCGTCGCCCGCAAGGAAGGCGTGCATCCGCTCCTCGAGCTCCCGCTCGGCCATCTGGCCGTGCGCCACGAGGAAGCGAAGCCCCGGACAGAGCTGCCTGAGCTTCTCGGCCGCCTCGTCGATCGACTCCACGCGGTTGTGGAGGTAGAACGACTGGCCCCCGCGGCTGTGCTCGCGCTCGAGCGCGACGCGGACGAGCTCGTCGTCGAGCTCGCCGACCGTCGTGCGGATCGCCCTTCGCCCTTCGGGCGGCGTCTCGATCACGGAGATGTCGCGCAGGCCGGAGAGCGACATGTGCAGCGTCCGCGGGATGGGCGTGGCAGAGAGCGCGAGTACGTCGACCTCGAGCCGTAGCGCGCGGAGCAGCTCCTTCTGGCGCACGCCGAAGCGCTGCTCCTCGTCGACCACGACGAGGCCGAGCTCCTTCGGGATCACGTCGCGCGAGAGGATCCGGTGCGTGCCGACGAGCACGTCGACCTTCCCCTCACCGAACTCCCGCAGCACCTGCTTCACGTCGGCCGGCCGGCGGAACCGTGACACCATCTCGACGCGTACGGGGAAGTCGCGGTATCGGTCCCGGAACGTGTTCCAGTGCTGCTCGGCGAGGATCGTCGTCGGACAGAGCACGAGCACCTGACGCCCGTTGACGGCCACCGCGAAGGCGGCGCGGACGGCGACCTCCGTCTTCCCGAACCCGACGTCACCGCAGACGAGCCGGTCCATCGGGCGAACGGCCTCGAGATCCTCCTTGACGGCCTCGATCGCCCGCTGCTGGTCGTCGGTCTCGCGGTAGGGGAACGACGCCTCGAGCCGCTCCAGCCAGTCGCTCTCCAGCTCGTGGGCCGTCCCCTCGGCGCGCTGGCGCTGCGCGTACAGCTGGAGCAGCTCGCCGGCGAGCTCCCGCACCGAGGCGCGCGCCCGGGACTTGAGGTTTTGCCAGGCCTTGCCGCCGAGCTTCGACAGCGCGGGCAGCGCGGCGTCGGCGCCGATGTAGCGCGACAGCTTTCCGACCTGCTCATGCGGGACGAACAGGCGGTCCTCTCCGCGGAAAGCGAGATGGAGGTAGTCGCGGGTGACCCCCGCGACCTCCTTCGTGTCGAACCCGAGCAGCTTGCCGATCCCGTGGTCCTCGTGGACGACGTAGTCGCCGAGGCGGAGCTCGGCGAAGCTCGCGAGCGCCCGCCCCAGCCGCGCGTCCGTGCGCGGCGGGCGTTTGCGGAAGACCTGCGTGTCCGGCAGGAACGCGATGCCCAGGTCGCGCGACACGAACCCGCGGCGCGCGGGCACGATCGCGAAGCGGACCCCCGGCTCGGAGGGGAGCGCCTCGCCCGGCTCGAGCAGGGGAGCGTCGACCTTGCGAAGCAGCCCCGCCTGGCGCTGCGCCTCGCCCGAGTGGGCGAACGAGACGACGACACGGTTGCCGGAGCGGACGAGCCCCGCGAGCTCGTTCTCCGCCTCGCTCAGCCCCCGCGCGGCGATCGCCGGCCGCTGCGCCTCGAAGGAGTGCGCCTGAGAGCGAGGAAACGGGTCGAGCTGTGTGGCCCCGTCGAGGTCGACGGGTGCGACCCCGTCCTCTTCCCAGACCCGGCGCAGGTCGTCGGGGCTCCAGACGAGGTCGGGCCGGCGATCGACCGGGGGGACGAGGTCGGCGGGCACCTCGACACCCCGCTCGTCGCCCTCCTCCGGTGGGAGCTCGGGCTCGTCGAGGTCGCGCCGGCGCTCCGCGGCGGGGTACACGACCGCCCGGTCCTCTGCATGAAGCGCCCGCTGGGTGAACGGCGAGAACGCGCGCACCTGCTCGATCTCGTCCCCGAAGAGCTCGATCCGCAGCGGCTCCCGGCCGGTCGAGGGAAAAAGGTCGACGAGGCCGCCGCGCACGGCGAACTGCCCGCGCTCCTCGACCCGGTCGACCCGTTCGTAGCCCGCGAGCGCGAGATGCTCCGCGAGCCCCTCGATTCCCGGCTCGTCCCCGACCCGCACGCGCAGAGGAGCCGGGCGAGCCTCGGCCGGCGGGAGCCACTCGCCGAGCGCTCGTGCGGACGCGCAGACGAGACCGCCGGCGGCGAGGACGTCGAGCGCCCGGTACCGCTCGCCGACGAGGTGAGGCGGCGGAGTGAGCCCCGACCCCCACCCGACGCCGCGACTCGGCAGGAGCGCGACCGGGCCGTCCCCGACGAACCACGACGCGGCCTCGGCGGCGTCACGCGCGTCGGCGTCGTCCGGCAGGAGGACGAGCAGCGGCCCGCCGAGCTCCGCATGGAGTGCGGCGAGCAGCAGCGGCAGGATCGGCTCCGACACGCGGGCGCGGGTCGGCAGCGCAGCGACGAAGCGCTGGAAGCGCTCGCGCTGCCGAAGCTCGTCGACGAGCGACGAGAGCGGCGTGGTGGCTGCGGTGAGCTGGTCCATGGAAACGGCGGGGATCGCGCCCCGCGGGGTCATCGTACTGGCGTCCCGCCGCTCGACCGCGCGGCCGGCGAACCGCCTTCCACATGCCCCCAGGGGCACCCCAGGTGCCCTGTTGTCACGGTATCGGCCAACCCGTGACAGAAGGGTGTCGGCTTCGCACCGAATGTGTGACGCCTACAGGCGGAGGATGTCGGCCGGCGCCTCCTCCGGCTGCGACCGAGGTTCCGACCGAGGCCCGGCCCGGAGCGGCGCTCCGCGCGACCGCGGCGCGGAGGGCGGTCAGTTGAAACGGCGCTGTGTCTCTTCGAGACCCTCGGCGACGAGGCACTCGACCGCGTCGGCGGCGCGCGCCACCATCGCCCCGGCGTCGTCCTCCGGTGCGAACCCGGAGAGGACGTAGTCGGCCACGGGTCTCGGGTCGCCGCGGCCGGGCCGCCCGACGCCGATCCGCAGCCGGAGGAACTCCTGCGAGCCGAGCCGCTGCGCGATCGAGCGCAGCCCGTTGTGGCCGGCGAGCCCGCCCCCGAGGCGGGCCTGGAGGCGCGAGGTCTCGAGATCGACGTCATCGTGCACGACGAGCACCTGACCCGGAGGCAGCTTGTAGAAGGCGCCCGCCGCCTGGATCGAGGCCCCGGACTCGTTCATGTACGTCTCGGGCTTCAGCAGCGCGAGCTTCGCCTCGCCCACGCGCACGTCGGCGAGCCGACCGCGGAACTTCCCCTTGAACGAGCCGCCGTGCCGCCGTGCCAGCTCGTCGACGACCATCCAGCCGACGTTGTGGCGGTCGTGCGCGTGCTCCCTACCGGGGTTCCCGAGCCCCGCGACGAGCAGATCCACGGACGCACCGACCTCTTCCCGGCGGAAGAGGCGCACGGACTACTCCGTGCCGCTCTCCGAGCCCTCGCCGCCCGAGGCCTCGGCGCTGGGCTCGCCATCCTCGCCCTCGGCCCCCTCTTCGCCTTCCTCGCCCTCGGCCGCCTCTTCCGCCTCGAGCTCCGCGATGCCACGCGGCATCGAGCAGTTCGCGAGCACCGTCTCCGGATCGTCGAGGAATGCGACGCCCTCGATCGCCTCGAGATCGGCGATGCGGACTGTCGCACCGACCTCGAGCGACGACATGTCCGCCTCGATGTGCTCCGGGATCGCGGTCGGCAATCCCTCGACGCGGATCTCGCGCGTGACCTGCTGGACGACGCCGCCCTGCTTCGCGCCGGGCGACTCGCCGATCAGCTGGACGGCGACCGACGCCTGGATCGGCTGGTCGAGGCGCACCTCGTGGAAGTCGACGTGCGTCAGCGTGCCGCGGATCGGATGCTGCTGGTACTGCTTGAGCACCGCGTGGTGCGGGGTCTTCTGACCCTCGATCACAACGTCGAGGATCGCGTGCAGGCCCGACGGGCCGGTCAACGCCGAGCGGAGCTCACGCTCCCCGACGACGATCGCGCGCGAATGCCCCTTGCCGTAGAGAACGCCCGGGATCAGGCCCCCCCTCCGGAGGCGCCGGACGCGGCGCGAGCCGACCTGGTCGGCTCCGCGCTCGGAGACCTGAAGCGTGACGCGCTCGCTCGACATCGGCGCACAATGGTAGCGGAGGCTCTCCTCCGGCACCCCGCCGCGGTCTCGGCGCGTTGCTCATGATCGCGCACCCAGGGGCCATTGGATTTGGATCGGCAACGGCGTACTCTCTGGGACGGAGACGGCGTGGGGGTTGGGGCCGTGCGCCGGGGGAGGTGCCGAGGCCGCCCGAGGAGAGCGGCCTCGGTGCTTCCGGGACGATGACCCCGGTTCAACTCAGGAGCTCGTGCGCCCGCTCGGCATCGTCCGGGTGAACGAGGATCGCCAACGGGCCCATGATCCCTCCGCCGCTCGTGCCGACTCCGAGCGGCCAGCTTGCTCCCAGGTTCGTCTTACGCCACATGGCCGGGATCCCCTCGAGGCCGAGCCGAGAGACCGCCAGATCGGCCTCGGGCTCGGTGTCCACGAGCCCTACGCGGACGAGATCGTCCATGGCCGGCCCGCGAGCCTCTAGACCGGGGACGGCGGCCGCTCGTGGCTCGCGACGGCGTCCCAATCGAATGAGTCGTCGCGGATGAAGCGCACGAGCCTGAGCTCGTTCTCGGTGAGCTCCGGCGGTCCCTCAGCGTCCTCGACCTGTGATCGCAGATGCTCCATCACCGCCTGCGCCGTGAAGTTCCGAAGCGCGTGCCTGACGCCTCTCATGTCAGCCACCTCCCTGGCAGGTGGATCGACGCGATCAGAAAAGCTGGTTCTCGCCGCCGAAGATCGCCGAGACCGAGTCGTCGGAGAACACGTTCATGATCGTCTCCGCGAGGAGCGGCGCGACGGTGAGGACCGTGAGGTTGTCGGGGCGCTCCCGGGGATCGATCGGGACGGTGTCCGTGACGACGATCCCGGTGATGTCCTCGGCGCCGGCGAGCCGCGCGAGCCCGTCCTTGCTGAGGAGCGCATGCGTGACGTAGATCCACACCTCGCGCGCGCCGTGCTCGCGCAGCGCCCGGGCACCCGCGATCAACGTCCCACCGGTCGTCGTGACGTCGTCGCCGACGATGCAGATCTTGTCGCGCACGCGCCCGGTCACCTCGGTCACGGCGACCTGCTCGCTCCCGAGGCGTGTCTTGTGCATGACCGCGAACTCCGCCTCGAGCATCTCCGCGAACCGCACCGCGACCTTGGCGCGTCCCGCATCCGGCGCGACCGAGACGATCCCCTCGCCGTGGAAGCCGAGGTCGCGGAAGTGTCGGGCGAAGAGCTGCTGCGCCGTCATGTGATCGACCGGGATCGTGAAGAAGCCCTGGATCTGGCCGGCGTGGAGATCCATCGTCAGCAGCCGGTCGACGCCCGCCAGCTGGAGCATGTCCGCGACGAGGCGGCCGGAGATGGGCTCGCGCGGCTTGGCCTTGCGATCCTGCCGCGAGTAGGCGAACCACGGGATCACCGCGGTGATGCGCTTCGCGGACGCGAGCCGCGCCGCCTGGATCATCAGCAAGAGCTCCATCAAGTGCTGGTCGACCGGCGGGCTCCCGGTCTGGACGATGAACACGTCGGCGCCGCGGATCGACTCGCAGTAGCGGACGTAGGTCTCGTCGTTCGGGAACGTCTCGAGCTCGATCTCGCCGAGGTCGACGCCCAGCCGCTCGCTGATGCGCTCTGCGAGCGCCGGGTGGGACCGGCCCGAGAAGACCATCAGCCGCTTCTGCGGCGTCAGCGGGATCGCATGTCCGGGCTTCAACGTCGGCTCCACCGTGACGTGCTCGAGACCGGGCAGCGCCTTCTCAATCGTTCCTGCGTCCACCGCGCTCCTCCTTGACGACCTGCCTCGGGGGGAACCCAACCAGCGCGTTCTCGGGGACGTCGTCCGTTACGACCGTGCCTGCGGCCGTCCACGCGTCGTCTCCGATGTTGAGTGGTGCAACGAGGACAGTGTCCACACCGACCCTGACGTCACGCCCGATCTCGGTTCGCTGCTTGGGGCCACCGCCGTGCGGGAGGTTGACGGTGATCGAGCCCGCGCCGACGTTCGTCCGGTCGCCGATCTCGGCGTCTCCCATGTAGGACAGGTGCGGCACCTTGGTTCCTTCGCCGAGCGTCGTGTTCTTCAACTCGACGAAGGTGCCTGCCTTGGAGGATGCCCCGAGCACGGTGCCGGGGCGAAGGTAACAGAACGGCCCCACGACCGCGCCGGGCCCGATCGCGACGTCGACGGCGACGACGTGCGGCCCGATCTCGGCGTCGCCGGCGATCGCCGTCGAGCCGCGCAGGACGGTGAACGGATGGACGACCACGTCGGGCTGGAGCGTCACGGTCGGCTCGATCCAGGTCGTTGCCGGGTCGACGATCGTCACGCCGGCGAGCATGTGCGCCTCGTTGATGCGGTCGCGGAGCACGGCGGTGGCGGCGGCGAGCTCGACCCGCGTGTTCACTCCCTCGGCCTCCCCGGGGTCGGCGGTGACGTAGGCCGCGACGGTCGCCCCAGCGTCGGCGATCCCACGCACGGCGTCGGTGAGATACAGCTCGCCCTGGGCGTTGTGCGCGGTGAGCTGCTCGAGCGCGGGCCAGAGAGCATCGCTTCGAAACACGTAGATCGAGGAGTTCACCTCGTCGATTGCGAGCTGCTCTTCGGTCGCGTCGCCCGCCTCGACGATCGCGACGACGCTCCCGTCACCACCGCGGACGATGCGGCCGTATCTCCTCGGATCGTCGGGCACGAACGAGAGCACCGTCGCGGCGGCGTCCGCTTCCCGGTGGACCCGCACGAGCTCGCCGAGACACTCCGTCGTGATCAGCGGCGTGTCGCCCGAGAGGACCAGGACGGCGTCTGCGCCCGAGAGCGCGTCACGCGCCGAGCGGACCGCGTCCCCGGTGCCGAGCGGGCGCTCCTGAATCGCGATGTGGAGGCCCTCGAAGGCGGCGGCGGTCTGTGGAGAGGCGACGACGATCAGCGGATCGGGCTGGAGCGGCGCCGCCGACGAGACGACCCAGTCGACCATGCGGCGGCCGAGCAGCGGGTGCAGGTGCTTCGCGAGGCCGGAGCGCATGCGCGTCCCGAGCCCTCCGGCCATCACGACTGCAGCGAGACTCGTCGGCATCACGTGTTGACGATGGCTGGGGCGCCAGGATTCGAACCTGGGATCACGGGACCAAAACCCGTTGCCTTACCGCTTGGCCACGCCCCATCAAGGGACAGGGAGTGTATCCGGCAGGCGGACGGCTACCGGCGGTCGAGGAGGATCGCCGCGAGCGCAAGCACCGCGAGCAGCACGACGGCGACGGCGGCGAGCACAACCAGCGCGCCCGCGAGCACCGGGACGAGCACGACGAGCAGCTGCGACACGGCCGCCGTCCACGTGAGGACGCGCACGTCCGAGCTCTCGTGCTCTCTCCCCCAGCCCGCATACGCGGCGACGGCGCCGAGCGCCAACAGCACGACGAGCCACCACGGCATCACGCCGACGATCACGAGGATGCCCTCGGCCGCCGCGATCGCGAGCGCAATCCGGAAGCGGTTGTGGCGAACGCGCCGGGTGAGCCTGCGCTCGCGGTGCTCGAGGAGGTACTGGTCGCCCATCGTGTGAAGGTATCAGCCGGGTTCTGCCATCCACGTGCGCGCAACACGCCTCTCGAGCGACGCCCTGGCGCGCTCCGCGCTGTCTCGATCGACAAACAACCCGTAGGCGACGGGGCCCGCCCCGGTCACGTCCGCGCGGAAGGCGCCGAGACCGAGGAGCTCGCGGGCGAGAGGCGAGACCGCGAGGTCGTTCGGCGGCAGGTCAGCGAGGTCCTTCGACGCACGGACACCGTCGAGCGCCTCGAACAGGTGGGCACGGCGCTCGGCGAAGCCCGTCTCGCCGCGGCGCGCCTCGAATGCGGCATAGACGTCGGCGGTCGACGACTTCGAGGCGCCGTTCGGCACTGCGAGGAGCACCGTGTAGTCGCGCGGGAGCGCGAGGTCGGCGAGCGTCGTGCCGTCCCCTGTACCGAGCTGGGGGCCGGTGCGCAGGAAGAACGGCACGTCGGCTCCGAGCGAGGCGGCGATCGCCTCGAGGTCGTCCTGCGCGAGCGGCTCGTCGAGCAGGTCGTTCGAGAGACGGAGCGCTGCCGCGGCGTCGCTCGAGCCGCCGCCGAGGCCGGCCGCAATCGGAATCCGCTTGTCGATGCGAGCCTCGAAGCGAATCGACCCGTCCGCGCGCGCGGTCATCTGCTCGAGCGCGGCCTGGACAAGCGTGTCGTCCGCGAACCCGGTGACGCGCGTTTCCTCCGACAGGCGCACCGAGACGCCGTCCGTGAGCGTCAACCGCTCGAGCACCGTCGCGACCTCATGCTTGCCGTCGGCGCGCATCGGCCCGACGACGAGCGCGAGGTTCAGCTTCGCGGGCGCGCTCGCGGTGCGCCAGTCGCTCACGGCGCGAGCGCCTCGGTCAGGGCGACGAACTCGGGCGGCTCGAGCGCCTCCGCCCGCACGTCTGCACGGTGGCCGAGCGCCTCCGCCGCCTCCGCCGCCCGCTCGCGGGTGGTGAGCCCGGCGAGCGCGAGGGAGTTCGCGAGCGTCTTTCGCCGGTGGGCGAACGCTGCGGCAACGACCTGCGCCAGCTGCTCGGCTTGCGGCGGACCGGCGATCCGCTCGAACGCGACGAGCGCCGAGTCGACATTGGGTGGCGGCCGGAAGACGGTGCGGGCGACCGGATGGAATCCGGTACGTCGTGCGTTGAGTCGGACGAGCACGGAGACGGCGCCGTACGCCTTCGTCCGGGGCTCGGCGAAGAAGCGGTCGGCGACCTCGCGCTGGACCATCACGCACCAGCTCCTGAGGGCGGGAAGCGTGGTGAGGCTCTCGACGACGAGGGGGGTGGCGACGTTGTAGGGGAGATTGGAGACCAGCTTCGTCGGCTGGGGGTCGAGCGCGCGGAGATCCAGGCGGAGCGCGTCGCCGAACACGAGCTCCACGTTTGCCCGCTCCCCGATCGCCTGTCGCAACGGCCCCTCCAGCGCTCGGTCGAGCTCGATCGCGTGGACCGACGAGACCCGGTCGGCGAGGAATGTGGTCAGCACACCGAGGCCCGGGCCGATCTCGAGCACGACGTCGCCGGCGGCGAGAGCGCCGAGGCGCTCGATCACGCCGAGGATGTTCCGGTCGACGAGGAAGTGCTGGCCGAGCGCCTTCTTCGGGGCGACCGGGCTCACTTCGGCGGTAGTCCGAATGCGGCGGCCGCGTTCGCATCGATCTGCGCCTCGAGCTCGTCAGGCGCTTCGCCGCGGGCGTCGGCGACCGCTGCGAGCGTGTGCCTGACGTTCATCGGCTCGTTGAGCCGGCCGCGGACGGGTTGCGGGGCAAGGTACGGCGTGTCGGTCTCGACGAGGATCCGATCCCCGGGAACGCGGACAGCGCTCGCGCGGAGCGCCTCCGCCTTCGGGTAGGTGACGTTGCCGGCGAACGACACGTAGTAGTCCCGGTCGAGCGCCGGCTCGAGCAGATCGGGCTCGGAGAAGCAATGGAGGATCACGGTGCCCGCGAAGGGCTCGAGCGCGGCCGCGGTCGCGGCACTCGCCGCGCGGCTGTGGATCACGACCGGTAGGCCGAGAGACTCTGCGAGCGCGAGGTGCTCGTCGAGCAGGATGCGCTGCTCGCGGAGCGTGCCGGCACCGTGGTGCCCGTCGAGGCCCGTCTCCCCCACGGCGACGGCCTTCGGGTGCTCGAGCAGCGGCCGGAGCTCTGCGATGCGCGACGCCTCGTCGGTCGCGGCGCGATGCGGGTCGATGCCGAGCGCGGCGACGACAACGTCGTGGGCGCCCGCGATCTCGAGCGCGCGCCGGCAGGAGTCGATCCCCGTCCCGATCGTCACGATCCGCGAGACCCCGGCGTCCAGTGCGCGTGCGACGACCGCGTCCGGCTCCCCGCACGCGTCGAGGTGGGCGTGGCTGTCGGTCACGCCGCCGTCGCGGGCTCGTCCACGCGGGGGAAGAGCGGTGCGGCGGGCTCGAGCCCTTCGACGGCGCGGGTCCGGCCGTAGGCCACCTCGTCCCAGGACACGCTCGCCGGTTGGCCGAGCGCCTCGAGGATGCGGGCCGACGTGGTAGGCAGGTACGCCGCGAGGGCGACCGCGACCGCCCGCAGGCCGTCGGCCAGGTCGTAGAGCACGCGGTCGAGCTCGTCTGCGCGCGCCTCGTCCTTCGCGAGCTGCCACGGTGCCGTCGCCTCGACGTGCCGGTTCAGGCCGCGGACGACCTCCCAGATCCGCTCGAGGGCGCCCGTCAGGTCGAAGACGTCGAGGCCGTTCGCGACATCGCCGCCGAGGCGCTCGAGGAGAGCGGCGACGGGTGAGTCGTCCGCCGGAGCCGCCGCGAGCGCGCCGCCGCGATAGCGGACGATCATCGCCGTCACACGCGAGAGGAGGTTGCCGAGATCGTTTCCCAGCTCCCGCTCGTAGCGCTCGCGCAGACCGTCGATCGATGCGGCGCCGTCCTGGCCGAAGGAGACCGACCGGGCGCACCAGAACCGCACCGCGTCGGCGCCGTAGACGTCGACGAGGTCGAGCGGGTCGACGACGTTGCCGAGCGACTTCGAGATCTTGCGGTCGTCGAGCAGCAGGTAGCCGTGGACGAAGAGCTGCCGCGGGACCTCGTACCCGGCGGCGAGCAGGAGCGCCGGCCAGTAGACGCAGTGGAAGCGCAGGATGTCCTTCCCGAGGAGATGGCGCACCTGCGGCCAGAACGTCGGGATCAGGTTCTCGCCCGGACGTGCGTACGTGAGCGCGCTCAGGTAATTGACGAGCGCGTCGGCCCAGACGTACGCAACCTGCTCGGTGTCCCACGGGATCGGGATGCCCCACGGCTGGCCGGCGCGGCTGATGGAGAAGTCCTGGAGGCCGCCCGAGATGAACCCCTTCGCCTCGTTCGCGCGGAACGCGGGCAGCACGAAATCGGGCCGCTCCTCGTAGAGCGCGAGCAGCTGCTCCTCGTACGCCGACAGGCGGAAGAACCAGTTCCGCTCCTCGATCCACTCCGGCTCGATGTCGTGCTCGGGGCACTTGCCGTCGACGAGCTCCGCCTCCGTCTTGAAGGCCTCGCAGCCGACGCAGTACAGCCCTGCGTAGACGTCCTGGTAGATGTCGTCTCGGCCGTTGTCGCGGATCGTCTGCAGGAAGTCCTGCACGAACCGCTTGTGGCCGTCGTCGCTCGTCCGGATGAAGAAGTCGTTCGAGACGTCGAGGCGGGCGGGGAGCGCCCGCCACGCCTCGACGATCCCGTCGACGTACTCCTGCGGGGAGAGGCCCTGCCCGGCGGCAACCCGCGCGACCTTCGACGCATGCTCGTCGACCCCGGTGAGGAGGAACGTCTCACGTCCTCGCTGCCGCTGATGGCGGGCGAACACGTCCGCGGCCACGGTCGTGTAGGCGTGGCCGATGTGCGGCGTCGAATTGACGTAGTAGATCGGCGTGGTGACGTAGTAGGGCTCCATCCATGCCGATTCTACGGGCGACCCTTCGTCCCACCGCCGCCGCGAGGAGGAAGGCGAGCACGGCTGTCGCCGCCATTCGCAACAGGCGACCACCTCCCTGGTCCGCCGTCACGGGCCGACCTCCGCTCGTGGCTCGCTTCGGCTCGATCGCGCCCCGCACCGGGTGGATGCCGGGCCCCTCATCGAGAGCGGGCAACCGCACGGGCAGCCGCCGCGGCGGATCGGCCGAGACGGTGGCTGTCCGCCCTGTCTCCGCGGCTCGCACAGTGACCCCGGGCTCGAGCGGGGCGTCGTGCGGGTGCGCGGTCGTCGAGGGGTGCCCGCCGACGGCCGGCGGGGTCGACCCGTGGCCCGTGGGGCCCACGGCGGGGGCGACGCGGTGTCGCGGCATAGCATCACTGCCAGCGCCCGTCCGCTGCGTCGCGACGTTCGTCGGCTCGGCCGCGGGGGTCGTCGCCGCACGAGTGCGGACGACCGACACCTGACCGTGCGACGGGACCACCTGCGTCGGGGTCACGTCTCCGGCGGCGGCCGCGGGCCTGACCGGCCCCGTGGACGTGACCGTCGCCTGGATCTCGATTCCCGCCCGAGGAGCGGTGGACGCTGCGGGTGCGTCCGGAGCGGCGGCCGGACCGGCCGTGGCCACGGGCTCCGCACCGGCCTCGCCGGCGTCCGACGGGACTGTCCCGGGCGAGGCCACCGCAGCTGCGACCGAGGGTGCGGCGGTAGCTGCGGCCGACGGGGTCGTGGCGGCCGAGGGCGACGGCGTCGTGGGTGCCGGTGGCGCGGGCGGCGGCTCCTGCGCCGGGATCACCTCGGGAGCGGCCGCGGGCGACACCGCGGGCTCGGGCTCGGCCTCGGGGACGGGCGCGGGCTCGCCTCGCG
>Ga0207428_10000276_pt1 | contig 69031 bp, 66 predicted proteins | sample RhiMethybrSRZTD1_FD_187600 | JGI IMG/M metagenome (GOLD analysis project Ga0207428, IMG submission 187600) | Populus rhizosphere microbial communities from Tennessee, USA - Rhizosphere MetaG P. TD hybrid SRZTD1 (SPAdes) (version 3) | ecosystem: Host-associated > Plants > Roots > Rhizosphere >... | reverse complement strand
ACGTCGCAGCGTGAGTCGGGCATTCTTGTGGATGTTCATCCAGGCCTCCTGTCCCGGGTGAGTAATGACTTGGCAGCCACTACTTTCCCCAGGTCGGCCTGGGTGAACAACCTCTTGCTTCGTCACATCTAGATCACTTTCGGGTGCGGTGCGCGGCGCGCTGAATCAGCTGGTTGGCACGCAGCGTGGGGTCGGCCAGCTTTCGCGCGGTTTCCAGTCCCGCGACAGGCAGCGTCGAAGGATCGATCAGACCGAGCTGAACCAGCACGGACGCCTGATCCCAATAAATATGCTCGCGTGCAAGCTTGCCGTCGCGGAAGCTCACGATGGCCACGATCGCGCACTCGACCCGCTTGCCCGTCGGGGCAATACCAGGAAGCATCCAGTCCATTTCGATGGTGTGGGTGAAGCGAAAGATCATTTCCTCCACGAGCCGGTCCGTGCCGATGGTCCGGGAGATGCGCTGGATCTCCGTGTCGGCCGGCATCTTCGGAATGAAGTGCTTCGAATAGAACTCATCCAGCTGTTTGCGGCCGACGCGCCCGTCAGCACAGGAACGTGATTGACATAGGCATCGGAGACCATCGTGTCGAGTGTGGCAGCGGTATCTTTCACCGCGAACTCGTTGCGGACGTGCTCGTCCCATAGATCACTTAGCGAGAGTGATGCGGATGGAGTAGCGCCGGTCATGCTGAGCCTCGCTTTCGTTTTGAAACACCTCGAGTCCGAGTTCTCTCGAGCTCGGAGCACCACCATTGCGATGCGCTCAGAAGCTAGAAGTTACATCCGGGACGTCACGGGTCGGGCGTTCCCAGCCAGAACGGGCTGCGCTTGTTGATCTGCTCGAGATAGGCTCGACGCTCGGCGGCACGGCGCGGGTACCACGTCGATAGATAGTCCGCGTCCAGCATGTGGCGCCGCGTCTCCGTCCCGAAGAAGCCGGCGAGGTCGGGCAGCGTGATGAAGCCTTCCTCCGCGCGCGGCTGAAATGCCGGCCAGCGGCGAGCGTGCTCTTCCGACCGGAAGAGGTTCATGCCCGTTCACAGAAACGGCGGCCGGCCTCGCGAGGGGCCGAATCCATAGTTGAGGTGGCCGACGACGCCCGGCGGATCGACCCAGACGATGCGACCGTCGCGCATCTCGACGGTGACCGGGTCGCCGCAGTCCAGGCACGGAGCATCGATGCGGACGGGCTCGCCGGGGAACAGCCAGGTCACTGAGGTCGCCTCGAAACCGCACTGAGCGAACCACCGCTGAGCACCGCGCACGGTCACGCGGTATTGCGTCGGCAAGTTGTTGAGCGGCGGGAACGACGCGATGTAGTCCGTCTCGGGATGGAGCCAGCCGATCGGGTAGGCCTGCATCACGTCATGCAGTAGCCGGCGTCCCTCTTCGACCGGAAGAGCAAGTGCACGGGCGAGCTCGGCGTAGTGAGGCGCACTGCCGGTCTCGACCAGCGCGCGCATGATGCGCTGAAACATCCGGTCCATGAGCACTGGGTCGGCCATCAGCGCTTCTCCCCCGCTATGACGTAGGCCCACAGCGCGTCGATCTCGTCGGGCTGGAACAGTCCGCCGAGCGGGGGCATCGCGTTCTTGCCCCTCGTCAGCACGTTGAGGAAGCGAGGCTTCTCGTCCGGCGGGAACTTTCGCAGATCGAAGGCGCCCTGCGGATCCACCATACGCGGGCCATGGCACGGCGCGCAGTTTCGCGCGAAGAGCGCCGCGCCCTTGCTGATCTGTTCCGGCTCGAACGGACTGCTCTGCGCGGCGACGCTCGCGCCGTAGAGCGCGAGCGCGCCGCTCACGCAGAGCAGTCGTCTCTTCAATCGACCAGAGCGAACGTCCACACCGACCCGCCCTGCGGCACGTTCCCGAGCTTCTGCCGATTCACGATTTCTCCCAGCCCGCCGAGGCCGGAGAGCACGGTGATGTACTGCTTACCGTTGCGCGTCCACGTGATCGGCTGCGAGTTGACGCCCGAGCCCGTCTGGAATTGCCAGAGCGTCTTGCCGGTGTCGGCGTCGACGGCGATGAATTCGCCGGTCATCTTGCCGGTGAACACGAGCCCGCCGCCCGTGGCGAGCACGGCCGACCAGTGCGGGAAGTCGGTCAGCGGCATCCGCCAGCGCGGCTTCGCGGTCATCGGATCGATCGCCTCGAGGTGACCCCACGGCAGATCAGCGGGACGATTCTCCGGGTCCTTGGCCTCCATGAACATGTAGCGCTGCCCCGCCTTGAACGGCTCGACCGGGAGGAGGCGGTACACGCGCGCCGCGTGCATCGTGTTGGCGAAGAGCAGGCCGGTGTTCGGGTCGAACGCCGCGTGCGCCCAGTTCTTGGCGCCGCGCGTCCCCGGCCACTTCTCGATCCACTCGTAGGCTCGCACCTTCTGGCCCTGCTCCGATTCGACCGGGCGGCCCGTGGTCATGTCGACGTGCGTGGCCCAGCTGATCTTTTCGAACGGCTTGGCCGACAAGAGCTTGCCGTTGGTGCGATCGAGTACGTACAGGAAGCCGTTCCGGTTGAGCTGCATGACGACCTTGCGCGCCTGTCCGTCGACCTTGATGTCGCCCAGGATCAGCTCCCAGCAGGCGTCCCAATCGTACGGATCGTTCGGCGTCGCCTGGTAGTGCCAGACGATCTGGCCCGTCTTGGGCCGGATCGCCAGGATCGAGGCGACGTACAGATTATCGAGCTTGCCGCGCGGCTCCGGGTTCCATGGACCGGCGTTGCCGGTGCCCCAGTAGACGAGGTCGAGATCCGGATCGTACGAGCCGGTGATCCAGGTCGACGCGCCACCGTTCTTGTACGCATCGCCGGGCGGCCACGTATCGGCGCCGGGCTCGCCCGGCCCCGCGGTCGTGTAGCGCCGCCACAGGTGCCGGCCGGTGTCCGGGTCCCAGCCATCGATGAAGCCACGGATGCCGAACTCGGCGCCGGAGATTCCGGTGAGCAAGACGCCGTTGGCAACCAGCGGCGCCACCGTCATCGAATAGCCCTCGCTCCAGTCGGCGGCCTTCGACTTCCAGAGCTGCTTACCCGTCTTCTGGTCGAGCGCGACCACGAACGCGTCCAGCGTGGTGCGGAACACCTTGCCGTTGTAGAGGGCCGGACCCTTGTTCGACACGCCGCAGCAGACCACGCGCGGCGTCTCCGGGAGCCAGTCGACCTCCGTGCGCCAGAGCTGCTTGCCGGTCGCGGCGTCGATCGCCACCGTCCACTTCGCATTGGTCACGTACATCACACCGTTGTAGAGGAGCGGCTGGGCCTGCTCGCCCCAGCGGTTGTCGAGCGACAGGTTCCACACCGGCACCAGGCGTTTCACCGTCGTCCGGTTGACCTGATTGAGCGCGCTGTAGCGGTTGAGGTTGTAGCCCATGCCGTAGGTCAGGACGTTGTCGGTGTTCTTACCGTCGTTGCGGAGCTCCTCCAGGGTTTGCGCGGATGCGACGCCGACGCAGGCGACGAAGAGCAGGAACCCGAGAGTCGACAGGCAGCGCGTCATGATGGCGCCTCCTCGGTGCGGGGTGCACGGCAGCGAGACCGTTGCGCGCCGATAGTAGCGCCAATACGAATTCGCGGACGGGGAAAACCTAGAGGCCCAGAGCCTCCACCACGAGCCTCGCGAGGTCCTTGCGCAGCTTCTCGCGGACAGCGGCGTGCGATCGGCTCCGGATCAAATTCCGAAGCTCGAACGGATCGGTCTCGAGATCGTATAGCTCGTCCAGCTCGTGGTCGCGGCTCTTGTTGACCCAGTGAATGTACTTGTGGCGATCGGTCCGCACCGCCTTGTAGGTCATACCCACGAGCCAGGGCATGGCGTTCTCGGCCCAGTACTCGATGAGGAACGACTTCCGCCATGCGCTCCTCCGCCCGGAAAAGAGCGGCAGCAGCGAGCGCCCCTGGATCTGCTGCCCCGGCCGGCCGCGCGCCAACTCGATCAGGGTGGGCGCGATGTCCTGGCAGATGACCAGCTCACGCAAACGAGTGCCGGCCTTGATCCGCCGCGGATAGCGAACGAGGAACGGAGAGCGGATACCGTCCTCGTAGGCGAAACGGCGCTCGGGCCCGAGCCCGTGCTCACCGAAGAAGTACCCGTTGTCGCCGAAGAAGATGATCACCGTGTCGTCGAGCGCGCCCGACCGCTCCAGAGCCTCGAAGAGGGCGCCGACGCCCTCGTCCACGGCCGCCATCATGCAGGCTCGCAACCGGATCTCCTCTTGCGACCCCGGCTGGATCACCTCGAGGACCGCCTTCGCAGCCGCTGATTGCTTCAGCGCCATCGCCTCGGCCCACGCGGGCTTGCTCTTCACGACCTCGGCCGGCGACAGCATGTTCGGCTTCTTCGGGAACACGCAACCCTGATAGAGGCCCTCGTGACGCTCGGCCACCCGGTAGCCTCCGTGCTGCGCGAGGTCCAAGGTGCCGTCCGGGTGCTGGAAGGCATCGGGATGCACGGCCTTGTGGGCGAAGAACAGCGACCAGGGACGCTCGTGCCTGCGCGAAACGAAGTCGACGGCAAACTGGTTGAGCAGGTCGGTCATGTAGCCCTGGTGCTTCTCGTAGGTGCCGTTCACGTTGAGCGCGGGATCGTTCAGCCGGCCATGCCCGTCGAAGCTCACCCAGTGGTGGTAGCCCGGGCGCGGCCGGCCATCGTTGCCCATGTGCCACTTGCCCACGTGGGCGGTCTCGTATCCGAGCTCCTGCAGCGCCAGGTGATAGTTCGGCAGCCGGTGGCTCGCGGCGTCGCGCGCGACGTTGTCGATGATGCCGTGCCGGCTGGCGTACTGACCGGTCATCACCGAGGCCCGGTTCGGCGAGCAGATGGGGGTCGTGTGAAAGGCTCGCTCGAACAGGGCGCCCTCGTGGGCGATGCGGTCGGAGTGCGGCGTCTTCATGTACGGGTGGCCGCCGACGCCGAGCTCGTCGTGGCGCAGATCGTCGATCAAGATCACGAGGAAGTTGGGCCGTTTCGCTGCGCTCATCCGGCCGCATGATAACTTAGCGCGCGGCCGCGAAGATGCGCTGGACGTTTTCCTCCGAGAAGAACTCCGCCGGAGAGGTGACTCCCGCGTTCACGCGTGCGAAGCCGTCCATCGCTTCCTGGTTCCCGTGCGCCGCGTGCAGGATCTTCTGCAGCTCAGGTGGCGGAGGCTCGAGCGAGGCGATTTCCGCGGTGAGCTCATACATCGGCAGAACGTGCTCGTCGCGCGCAATTTGATACTCGGACATCGCCTCGTCGAAGGGCCGGCGGCCGGAAGTTGCTTCATCCAGCGCGCGGGCGCATAGCTCGGCGTCCCGGAAGGCGTCCTGGATTCCCTGCGCCGTGATGAAGTCCTTGTTGTATCCGGCGTCGCCCACCAGCGCCCACCCCGGCCCGAACGGCTTGCGGAAATATCCGGGCACGGGCATACCCGCGAACCGTTCCTCGCGGTGTGCTTTTCGCAGGCGATCCGCGAAGTCCGGCACGAGCTCGATCACCGAGAGGAAGTTACCGTCGATGTCCCTCTTGTTCGACTCGAACTCCGCATACGGCCAGCCCCCGATGACGAGCGTGAGATCGTCGTTGGTCGGCCACGCCGCGAAGGCACGGCGCGGCCGATTGTAGGCCTCGAACCGTCCCGCCATCGGCAGCCCGCTCCAGTACGAGTAGTAGGCCGCGAGGAGCGGCGCCTTCTCGTGGTACCGCTCCGCATCCACCGCCCGCGCCACGAGCGAATGAAGCCCGTCGGCGCCGACGACGACGCGCGCACGCTCGGTCACCGTGACGCCGCCTCGGCTGCGCCCGCGGATGCCGACCACGCGCTCGCCGTCGAAGACGATGTCCTCCACCGTGAAGCCTTCGCGGAGGTCCACGCCCGCCGCGGAGGCCGCGTCCGCCAGGATCTGATCGAGCACCGTGCGTCGCGGTGCGTAGGCGACATCCCCGCGATTCGCGCCGGGCGACCCCGTGAGCGCGAACGGACCGAAGTCGAAGGCGTACGTGTGGATCGGCGGACATCCGGTCGCGATGACGCGGTCGAGCAGACCCCATCGCTTCAGCGCATCGACCCCGGGTGGATGGACGAGATGGGTCGACACGGTGTCGCTTGGAAACGTCGCACGGTCGACCGCGAGCACTCGGTAGCCCTTCCGGGCGAGCAGCATGGCCGTCGACGCGCCTGCACAGCGCGCGCCGATCACGATGACGTCGTAACGTGAGGCGCTCATGTCTTCCCTCCTGATGGAGCGAATCTGTTTTCAGGCTAGGGAGACATTGGGCCGCGCCGCTTCGGGAAGAGCCCCCACTGCACGCGCGAGACCGGAGTGAGGGTTTCCCCTCAGCGGGGCGAGCGGACCACCTCGTTCTCGTAAGCCCAGGCCGTGGCGGCCGCGCGGGAGGGCACATCGAGCTTCGTCAGGATGTTGCCGACGTGACGCTCGACCGTCTTCACGCTCAACGAGAGCGCGGTGCCGACCTCCTTGTTGGACTTACCGGCAGCGACCAGACGCAGCACCTGCACTTCGCGGAGCGTGAGACCGTTGGGACCGGCGCCTCGATGATGTGTCAAGAGCGCGTCGACGCGAGCGATGTCCGGACGCGCGCCCAAGCTCTCGTAGGCCGCTCGGGCCGCTTCGAGCTCCATGCGCCCCCCTTCCCGATCGCCGAGCGCGCGGCACGCGAGACCCAGCACTTCACGGGTACGAGCCGCCGCGTGCGGGACCTCGAGCGCCTGCCACTCCTTCCAGGCGAGCCGCAGGAACACCAGTGCCTCGCGCGCCTTGCCCACCGCCAGCTCGACGGCGCCCCTGGCTTGCGCGGCCGCCGCGCGCAGCACCTCGATCGGAAACTTCGCCACGATCTCCGCGAGCTCGACGCTGGCGGCACGTGCTAGGTCGTACTCGCGCGCCGCCAGCAGGATCTCGATCCGGGCCGGCAACAATCTCGCTCGCTCGAGCGGGTCGACCGTCGCGTCGAGGCTGCGCCCGATGGCAGCGGCCGCTGCGCGTACGCGTCCCCGCGCCAGCCACAGCAGCGCGAGGCCCGGCTGGGCCTCGGTGCCCGCGCGGCTGGCGTTGCGATAGGCGCTCTCCGCGGCGTCGAGCTCGCCCCGCAACCGGAGGATCTCGCCTTGCTGGTAGAACGCCGCGCCGGGCGGGCGCTCGTCGACCCAGTTGGTGTGCCGACAGGCTCGGCGCGCCTCGGCCAGTGCGTCCGCCCACGAGCCCTGGAGCTGCAGGATCTCGGCGCGATGCACCAGGCACGTCGAGGTGAAGCTCATCATCTGCCCCTGGTCCTGGCACCAGCGACTGAGCGCGGCCGTCCACTCGCGAGCCCGGCCGAGCGCGTGGATGCGCTGGCAGCAGTTGATCATGCTGCAGTAAACCAGGCCGGTCATCATCGGTGAGAGCTCGCCGGACGTGACCTCGACCATCATCTCGTCGAGCAGCGTGAACCCTTCCTCGATCCGGCCCATCTCCAGAAGCGCCCGTCCCTCCACATGCTGCGCGGCGACAACCAAATCACGATCGCCGAGACGGGTTCCAAGGCCGATCGCCTCGCGAGCCACCGCACGAGCGCGCTCGCCCTCACCTGCCCTCAAATGCTGCTCCGCGACGGGGAGTAGCAGATAGCCATCTTCGGCAGTCTCACGTCCCTCCTGGTCGAGCAGCCGCTGAGCTCGCGCGAGCCATCCAGTCGCGGCGCCGGTCTTGCCGCCGAGGAAGAGGAGGAGGCCGATCCAGAACGCGCAACGGGCAGCGCTGGGCCGATCGCCCGCGTCTCGGTACGCCCGATGAGCGCGCTCGAGCGTGCGCTCGAACTCCTTCTCACGTCCGATCAGGAATGCCGCTCTCGCCAACCGCTCGAGGTCCGCCGGCCGCAAGGCCTTGTCTCGATCGGCCAACGAGAGGAGCTCGTGCGCGTCCTTCCATGCCCGGCGGTCGTAGGCTCGCCGGCCACGATCCAGGTGTTTGGACGGCATGTCCCCAGGATGACCCGAAGCGGGGCGAGGTCAAGAGGTGACGACACCCGGAGCCGGCGCGGGAGTAAGATACGCCGGTCGCTACAACATGTTATTTCGGAGGCCGGCCATGCAGAAGACCGAGTTCAAGCAGTCACTGCTCGTCAAGCACATCGAGGACACTAAGTTTGCGCCCATCCAGGCGAACAACGGCGCGCCGCGGCCGCAGTTCCTCTACCGCCAGCTCGGCGTCGAAGAGGCCACCGGCGGCGCGTACGACGCCCATGTGATCAAGGGTGTCGCGGGCTCGAAGCCGCCGATCGCGGAGCACAAGCACACCGAGCTCGACTTCCTTTTCGTCTATGTCCTCAAGGGCTGGATGAGCTTCCACTACCACGGCCACGGCGAGCACAAGCTCGCGGCCGGCGACTGCCACATCATCCCGCCGGGGCTGCCCCACACGGTAACCGGCTGGTCGGAGGACGTGGAGATCCTCGAGATCACCGCGCCCGGCCACTACAAGACGGTCGACACGGTCAACGGCGTAGAGGTTGCGCCGGCAACCGCCTGATCACGATGCGACTGACCGTTGCCGACGCGATCTCTCCTTCCTATTTCGTGGCGATCGCGGCCATCCAGCTCGGCTTCTTCAAGCAGGAAGGCGTCGACGTCGAATTCGTCTTCTCGCCGCCCAATCCGTCGCAGGCCCTGAAGGATGGGGCGATCGACTTCTTCGGGGGCTCTCCGTTCACGGGCCTGCGGAGCTTCCCTGGCTGGCGAGGCGGCGTCCTACTCTGCGCGCTCTCCCACTACACCTACTGGTTCCTGGCGATCCGCTCCGACATCAAATGCGAACAAGGCGACGTCAACGCGGTGAAAGGGTTGCGTCTGAGCGCGTCGGCCGACCCGGGCCTGACGATGAAACGGCTGCTGGAGGAAGGGGGCATCGACCTGGAGCGAGATAACGTTCGGATCGTTCCGAGTCCACCACGCACCAGCCCCAACTGGGCGTGGGATGGAGTCGATGCGATCGAGCAGGGCGTCTCCGACGGCTACTGGGGCAACGGTTTGCGCGCGGACCTTGGAGTGAAGCGCGGCATCGCCAGGATTCTGCTCGATGTGCGCCGGGGCGATGGGCCGCCCGCGGCTCGCCACTGGACCTTCCCCGCGCTCGTGACCACGGAGCGGCTCGTCGGGGAGCATCCGGACATCGCCGCGGGGGCCGTCCGGGCCATCGTGAAAACCCAGCGGGCACTCCGCGCCGACCCGCCGCTGGCCGTGAAGGCCGCGCAACGCCTGTTTCCGGCCGAGGAGGCGAGTCTCATCGCGTACGAGGTCGCACGTGACGCGCCCTTCTACGACGCGACCATCACCGAGGAGATGGTTACCCATATCAGCGGATTCGCCCGAGAGATCGGCGCCCTTGGAGGGGAGGTCAGTTACAAAGAACTGGTCGCGACCCAGCTCGCCGCTCTCTGGAAAGGGTGACCTCTCCGCCGCTGCGTCTTCGCCGGATGGCTACTCAATGACGCCGAGGCGACCGTTGTGGCTGCCCATGTACCAGAGACGACCGTCGGCATCCACGATCATCTTGCGGATCCCGACGTCTTTGGACGGCAGCGCGAACACGCGCAGCTGGTCGGTCTTGGGATCGAGGCGGACCACGGTGTCGGTCTTGATCTCGTTGGCCCACACCGCGCCAGCCGCGTCGACGGTGACGGCGTATGGACCGCCGTCCTGACCAGCCGGCAGCGCGTACTCCTTCACGACCTTCCGTGCGACGGGATCGACGCGTACGAGCTTGCCGTTGCCGTATTGCGTGACCCAGAGCGAACCGTCCGGCGCCGCCGCCATGCGCCGAGGCCGCGAGCCGCGCTCGAGCGGCAAATCGGTGAGCGTCCCCGTCTTCGGGTCGAGCCGCCCGAGCCGATCCCCCGATAGCTGGCAGAACCAGACGTTACCCGTGCGGTCGATGGCGATGCCGTACGGGTTGCCGGCCGCCTTGTACTCGGTGATGGCGCCGGTGCGCGTATCGAGGCGACCGATGCGATGTCCGCTCTGGACGGTGAACCAGATCACGCCGGCATCGTCGATGACAAGCGTGTGCGGGTCGCCGCCTGACGGCGCCTTGTGTTCGATCACCTTGCCCGTGCCCGGATCGAGATGGCCGATGGTGCCGTTGCCGTTGCCCGTGTACCAGACCTGACCGTCGCGATCTACCAGGAGGCCGTGCGGTCGGGCGCCCGCCGGCAAGTCCCATTCCTTGAACGTGCGCGTACGCGGATCGAAGCGCGCGATCTTGTTCCCGAACATCACCGCGATGTAGATCGCGCCGTCGGGGCCCGGCGCCGGATCGCGGGCGAATTGCGGTGTCGGCACCGGCCACTCTGAGATCTTTCCGCTCAGGGCCGGCCGAGCTCCCGGCGCCACCGCGTAGTTCGAGCCGCCGGCGTTGGCCAGCGCTGGGAGAAGAGCGACGATCGCGACGATCGCGAGTCCACGCATTTGCGTCCCCTCCGAGATGGCCGCGCTCACACCACTTCACCGGGTGTGGCACCGGCAAGCCGACGCGGCCAGAGTTGCTGAGGCCGGGGCGCGCGGGGCGGCCGAGGTGCGTTGTTTCTTCAGTCTCCTCTCGCGAGAACGCTCGCAGGGTCTCGGTGCGAATGTTGCCGAGGGCTCCTGTCGAGTAGAGCAGCGAGCTGATGGTTACGTCGTCGGGCGCGTCAACGACTGCCGCAAGGTCGTAGCGGCCCATCGTGCGATAGACGTCTTTCACTTTTGCGCCAACCTTGTCGCATTGCCTGCGAAAGGCGTCTTCCCGCTTGATAGCCGGACTCCTTACGGTTGCCGCCGTCCTGCGCTCGCGCCCCGGCTCCAGCGCTCCTAACGTAGCGCAGTCGTCTACCCGGCGCCAGCCGCCATCGGCGCTTCTCGATGCGCGCGCTCTCGGGTCAGGGCGTCGGCGCTGGTGTTCTGACACAGCCGCGGCGCTGGACGCGGGAGTAAGATACGGCGCGACAACAGGCTATCCGGAGACCGTCCCCTAGACCGGGGTCATTGCCCGGCGCGAAGCCAAGGGAAGATAACGTCGCGAGGAGGCGCCCGATGGACTTCGCTCGTCGTGATCTCCTGACCCTGAGCGGACTGGCGTTCGCGGGAGCGATGCTGGAGCCCTCCGCAGTTCGCGCCCAGGCGCCCAAGCGCGGAGGAACGCTGACGCTCCGTGTCTGGGACCCGCCTCACTTCGATCCGTATCTGGTCGTGGCCTTCAAGACACAAGTCGTCTACAGCTTCACGCACAGCCGGCTCCTCAAGCACAAGGCCGGACCGTCGGTCCAGCCGGGCAGCTTCGCCCTCGAGGGCGACCTGGCCGAGTCATGGAGCCAGCCCAACGAGACCACGTACGTCTTCCGGCTGCGAAAGGGCGTGCGGTGGCACCCGAAACCGCCGACCAACGGCCGTGAGCTCACCGCCGATGATGTCGTCTACTCCATGGATCGCTTCAAGAACCTCGTGGGCAATCCCCAGAACTATCTGCTGGGCGCCGTCGAACGGGTCGAGGCAACCGATCGCTACACGGTCAAGGTCACGCTCAAGGAACCCTACGTGTGGTTCCCGGACGTCGTCGCCAACCCGATGACCGGCGCCATCGTCGCTCGCGAGGTGGTCGAGAAGTTCGGCGATCTCAAGAAGTGGGAGGCCACCGTCGGCACCGGTCCGTGGATGCTCGACAGCTATCGGCCCAACATCGGGATGACGCTCGTACGAAACCCGCACTACTTCGTGCCCGGGCTCCCCTACATCGATCGCGTCGAGCTGGTGGTCGACGAGGATCAGTCCTCACGGATGACGGCGTTTCTCGCCAAAAAGTACGACCTGGGGCCCGAGTTCATGGGAGTCGTCAATCGGCCCGACTGGAATCAATTCAAGGATCAGCTCGCGAAGTATCGCCCGGGGCTCAAAACCGTCGACATGCCCTCGAACGTGCGCATCGGCGTCACCATGCGGGCCGATCGGCCTCCGTTCAGTGACGTCCGCGTGCGACGCGCTGTCTCGCTGGCCCTGAATCGTCCGGCTCTCGTCGAGGCGGTCGCCGATAGCGCGGCGGTGTTCAATCCGCCGGGGCTGCCGATCGCGCTCAAGGAGTGGTCGCTGCCGATCGACCAGCTGGGGGAGGGCGCGCGCTACTACCAGCACGATCCCGCCGAAGCCCGCCGGCTTCTCGCTCAAGCCGGATACCCGAAGGGCTTTTCCACGGTCATCGACTTCCACAGCTTCGGCGAGACGGCATTGGTCGACGGCGCCCAGGTCGTGGCCAAGGACCTGAAAGAGATCGGCATCGAGGCGAAGCTGAACCAGCGCGAATACGGCGCGTACATCGCAACGGTGCCGCTCGGGAAATACGAAGGCGTCGTCTGGGGGCCGTCGACGCCGTTCCTCGATCCCGACAGCTTCCTGGCGAGCGCGTTCCTGCCGGAGAGCCCGCGCAACAACATGAAGGTGAACGATCCGCCGCTCACCGACATGCTGTTGCGCCAGCGGCGCGTGCAGGATCACGCCAAGCGGCGCGAGCTGATCTTCGAGATCCAGCGCTATCTCGCCAAGATGGTCTACCGCGCCGAGGCCTACTCCGTCGTCGTGCCGGCCGTGTGGGATCCGGCGCTCAAGAACTACGGTCCCAATCTCGGGTACGACTACGGCGGCCGGCTGATGGCGGCCTGGCTGGATCGCTGAGAGCTCGTCCGGACGACGCGATCAGAGGCTCGGCTGTCCCCACATGCCGCGAACGGCTCGAGCCTCGAAGTAGTGCCCGTACGGGTGCAGGAACGGCGTCTGCGCGAGCACCCACGCGCGCGTCCGGTCCTTCGCCCAGAATTCCGTGAGCCACTCGGCGCCCTTTGCGACGCCGCCTTCCTCGTTCGCGACGCGCCTGACGCGATCCGCCGGCACGACGGCGTGGAGATTCTCGCCGGCGAGCGTGTCGACGACCGCGAGCGTGCCGTCGATCACGGCATCCCAATACCGGCGCAACGCTGCGAGATCGAGCGCGGCGCTGAGCGCATCGACCTCGGCGTCGGTCATGCCGGTGCCGACATCGCGGCGGGTGACGTTCATACGCGCAGCCCAGTCGCCCTTGTCCATGACCTGCCGGCCGTCGACTGCGAAACGATTGACGCCGACATCCTCGACGCGCGCCATGTGCCAGACGAGCCACACGATGCTGTTTGCCCTGGGATGCGGTCGTCCCCGGAGCTCTCGCTCCGAAAGGCCGGCCGTGAGCTCGTCCCACATCGGCCGGTGGAACTGCACGTAGCGCGCGCGAAGGAAGTCGAGCGCGTCCAGCTAGCGGCCCCGGCGCTCGATGACGAGCTCTTCGAGCGCTTCGACGAAGAGTGAGATGTCGAGGGGCTTCACGAAGTACCGCTGGTAGCCCGCCGAGAGTGCCTTCGTGCGATCCTCCGGCCTCACATAGCCGGTAATCGCAATGGCTGGCGTGCCGCCGCCGCGGTCGGCATCGAGCGCCCGCACCGCCCGAATCAATGCGTGTCCGTCCGCCTCGGGCATCCCGATATCCGCGACGATGATGTCCGGCCGATGCTCGGGCAACGACGACGTCAGAACTTCCAGGGCCTCCCGGCTGGACGTCGCCGCCGTGACCACGAGACCGAGCGCTTCGAGCTCGATGGTCAACATGTCTCTCGCCTCTGGCGCGTCGTCCACGACGAGGGCCTTGATGCCCTTGAGCACCAGCCCGAAGTCCTGACTCGCCACGTGCGCTGGCTCCATCTCACGCGTCACCGGCACCATCAGAGGGAGCGTCACGGTGAACGTCGAGCCATGGCCATATCCGGCACTGTCTGCCGTGACGGTGCCGCCGTGCAGCTCGGTGATACGCCGGACCAGGGCGAGACCGAGGCCGAGACCGCCGTGCCGTCGAGTCGTCGAGCCGTCCGCCTGCCGGAAAGGCTCGAAGACATGCGGCAGAAACTCCGGGTGGATGCCTTGGCCGGTGTCGGCGACCCTCAACATTATCGAGTCCGCCGTGCCGTTCAACGTGACCGTGATCGTTCCGCCCGAGGGAGTGAACTTGACGGCGTTGGCGATCAGATTCCAGGCGACCTGCTCGAGGCGCTCTGAATCACCGCTGATGACCGGCATCCCCGGCTGGATATCGCTCTGAATCGTCACGCTCTTGGCGGCCGCCGTGGGGAGCAATGTCTCGATGGCTCCCACCACCGTCGCCACGATGTCCAGCTCGCGCATGTCCAGGCGGAGCTTCCCGCTCATCATCCGCGACACATCGAGCATGTCTTCCACGAGCCGAAGCTGAGCCATCGCATTGCGGTGAATGATCTCGAGCCCGCGCGTCACCATCGCGGCGTCGTGCTTGCGAGTCGTCAGGATATTGGTCCACCCCAGCACGGCGGCGAGTGGCGTGCGCAACTCGTGCGACAGCGTGGCCAGGAATTCGTCCTTGATCCGAACCGCGTCCTCCGCCGCACCGCGCGCGATGTTGAGCGATTTGATCTGCTCGCGCAGATCGGTTTCGCGCACGATACGGTCACTGACGTCTTCGATCACCGTGATCGTCCCGACCACACGGCCATCGATGCTGAGCGGAGCGACGCGTGCGCTCTGGGGCATCCAGCCGAACGGCACGTCAGTCATGCTCTTGGGCATGTGTAGCAAATACCCGTGCAGCGCCTGTGCCACGACCCTGACCTGTCCGGCGAGCGCGTCACGATAATGCTGATCGAGACCGCGGGCGACCAGGTCCGGCCACACCTCGAAGAGCGGTCGACCCACGACGTCGGCGCGTCGACGTTCACTGTGGGTATCGAGCCATTGATTCCACTCGCGGATGACGAGATCCCCGTCCGTCACCATGATGCCCTGATCGGCGACGGTTTCCAGCCACCCCAGCACCGCGCGGTCTAGATCGCTCATCGGGTCAGCATCCCTGCTCCTGCCAGCGCTCGACCGCCTGCACCAGGACGTCCAGAGAGGACACACTGAGCACGATGATGAGATAGCTCCGGACCGTGCCCTCGCGCAGGCGCAGACCGGCGTGCACGACGAGCGCGTAACGAAGCTCCTGTTGACCAACCGTCACGGAATCGAGGACGAAGCCCAGGGTGTCGATGCTCAGCTTCGGCACGGAGAAGGACACATGGACTTTCAGGAGGTTGCCGAATGTGCCAAGGCAGGCATTGAGCAAGACGTTACCAACCTCCGTGACCACCTCCTGGGTCGACGCATCCAGCCGCAGGGGGAGCGCGGGTTCGTTGGTCAGCAATTCCTTCAAGAGCGCAGCGGCCCGCGCGTCCAGCGCGAGGAATGCATCGCCGGCGACCGGGCCCGTAAAGACCTGGTGGACGGTCGCGACCTCGCCGTGCACCATGGTGGCGAGCACGCCCTGCAACTGGTCCATCGGATACACGGCGACATTCGGCACATCCAGAAGCACGCGGTACCCCGTGATGCGTGAAAGGGACGCCGCGGCACGTCCAAAGCCGATGTTGATCAGCTCGGTGAGAGCGTCGCGTTGAAGAACTGTCAGTTCCATGCGCGACTCCCCTTCAGCGCGGCGGCCACCGCACCGAGCACGTCGGCGTCGTCTGCCGGCTTGTTCAAGAAGCCGAGGGCGCCGAGGTCTCGCGCGAGATCGCGGGACGGCGTCTGGATGTCGGCGGAGACGACGACCACGCGGGCGTCGGCATCCAGCTCGCGGAGCTTCTTGAGCACGTCCAGCCCGTACATTCCATTCATGACGAGGTCGAGCAGGACGACGTCCGGCTTCTCGCTGAAGTACGCTTCCAGCGCCGCCATCCCATCCTGCGCCTCCACGACGTCGTACCCGGCGCCGTTCAAGATGCGGCGCATGTTCCTGCGCACCAGCCCCGAGTCGTCGATGACGAGAACCTTGCTGCTCATAGTCGCTCCATGATCGCCCGGGCCATGCGCTCCAGCGGCACGCTGCTATCGCTCAATCCTGCCTCCATCACGGAACGCGGCATTCCATACACGACGCACGTCGTCTCGGATTCGGTCAGCACGGTGCCGCCTTTCGTCTTGATCCACGCGGAGCCCTCCCGCCCATCGCTGCCCATTCCCGTCATCACGACGCCGAGGCTCCGTGCTCCGAAGACCTCCGCCGCGGACCGGAACAGCACGTCGACCGATGGCCGATGCGGCGCGTCCGTGGGCTCCTTGGAGAGGTGGGCACGCGCCTGCCCATCGACATCCCGTCGGAACGCCAGGTGCTGTCCCGCCGGCGCGATCCAGACGACTCCGGGCTTCAGCGCCTGTCCCTCGGTCACCTCGAGAACCTTCACGGCGGAGATTTCGTCGAGCTTCTCCGCATAGAGCCCGGTATAGCCAACCGGCATGTGCAAGACGATTGCGATCCCCACGGGACACCCAGCTGGGAGAAGTGGAATCATCTGACGGAGCGCCTGGGGTCCACCCGTCGAGATTCCGATAACGACCACGTCGAAGCGCGGGGCTCGCGCGCGCGCCGGCGCGATGGGCGCGGCGTCCATTGAGGCCGGTCGCACTATCAGTCGCTGACGCGGCGCACCCGCCGCGGCTTTGACCTTGGCAACCAGCTCGGCACTGACGTCCAGTATGCGCTCGGTCGCCAGCCGCGTCGGTTTCTGGACGAAATCGACGGCACCGGCCTCGAGCGCCTGCAGCACCTGGGCGTCGGCGCCATCGATGACGCTCATCACGATGATGGGCACTGCCCGTCTCGCCATCTGGGCGCTGACGAACGCCACCCCGTCCATCTCCGGCATGACGAGATCGCACGTCACCACGTCGGGGTCGAGCTCCTTCACCATCACCAGGGCCTCGACGCCATTGCGCGCGGTGCCGACCACCTCCAGAAAGGGGCTTCGGGACAGCATCTCCCTGACGGCCTTCCGGACATACGCCGAATCATCGACCACCAGGACCCGGAGCACCCTGTCCAGCTTCCTCTCCTATCGCCTGACGTAGACAAATGCGCCACCGATCTCGACGAGCTCGAAATCGTTCGTGAGCTTCAAGAGAGACTCGGAGACACCGATTGCGAGACATCCGCGCGCCGGCATGCGCGCCGCGAACAGGTTGACGGCGTCACGGCTGGCGCGCTCGGAGAAGTAGATCAGCAGATTGCGCCAGAAGACGATCGGCGCCGCCGCGCGCGGTCCCGCCTGGGTCGCGTCCATGAGATTCACGACACTCCAGGTGACGCGCCGGTGGAGATCCGGATTGATCCGCCACGCATCCCCGGCGCGGCAGAAATATCGCTCGCGGAGGGCCGGCGGCAAGTTGCGGAAGGACCGGTCCCGGTACACACCGCGCCGCGCGCGGTCGATGGCCGCCGGACTCGCATCGCTGCCGTGGATCTCGATCGGCGTCCGGCCGAACCAGCCCTCCTGATCGAGCATCATCGCAATGCTTAGCGGCTCTTCGCCGGACGCGCACGGGATACTCCAGATGGACAGCGGCCGACCGCCAAGCGTTTTCACGAGGCTTGGAACGACGTGCTGAACGACTGCTCGGATCTGATCGACCTCGCGCCAGAAGTACGTCTCGGGGACCGCGAGCGCGTCGAACACGCGCCCCCATTCCTCGGCCGCCGCGGCGTCGTACTTCAGCAGGTAGTAGTAGTCGAGCAGCGACGGGAACCCGCGTTCGAGGGCCAGTGGGCCGAGGCGTTCCACGAGCTCTCCACTGCGCGAGTCGGGGAAATAGACTCCGGTCCTGTCGTGGACCAGATCGCGGACGAGCGCCAGCATCGGCGGCGAAACCTCGAGCGTATCGGGCTCGGGGCGAGCGGGCGCCGCCACGTGCACTCGCACGGAGAAGACGTCGCTCGTCGACCGGGACTCGCCGCTCACGCAGCACCTTCCGCGATCGCGGTGTGTCCGAGCTGCTTCAGTGCTTCGACGGACGCCAGCACGACCGGCTGAGCCGTGTCGGCGCGCGCAGTCCGCGTCAGCGCCTCGACCACCGTGGCATCGGCCTGCGGCGCCAGGGACTTGACCGCGAAGTACCGCACCCAGGAATCCGGGTCCTCCAGCGCGCGGATCAGCGAGACGACGACATCGGCGCCGCGAAGCCGCCCGAGCGCCCGCGCCGCCGCCGCCCGCGCCCGCGGTGTGTCCCGCACGAGCGCGTCCAAGAGAATTGGCAGCGCCCGCTCGGCATCGATTCCGGCGAGCAATTCCAGCGCGGTGCACCTGACAGCCTCGGCCGGATCCCCGCTCGCCATCCTGAGAACCTGGGCGGCCGCGTGCTCGTCGAGCTGGGTGGCGAGCTTGACGGCGGCCTCTCTGACCTGCGCGATAGGATCGTGCAGGAGTGCGGCGAGGCATTCGGGTGTGCGAGGATCTGCAAGCGCGCGCAGGGCCGCCACGGCCGCGCGGCGCACCTTCGCGTCTTCGTGCCGTAGCTGCTCGACGAGCGCCTCGAACGCGCCGCCGTCACCGAGACGGCCCAGCGCGTCGACGACCGGAACGACCAGCTCCTCATCCGCGAGCTTCGCCAGCAATGGAGTCGTCGCGCGACGATCGCCGATACGGCCGAGTCCGACGACGGCTGCCTGTCGAACCTCCAGATCCTCGGCATCCAGCTGACCGATGAGAAGCTCGACGACCTGGGAGCCGCTGGCGACCAGCGCGTCGATCGCCGGACCGCGGGCGCCAGGATTACCGAGCAGACGCGTCAGAGCGCGGCCCACCGCGGGCCCGTCGAGCCACGCCAACACGGTCGTGAGCGCCTCGGGATCGACGTCCTTTTCGCCAATGGCATCGAGCAACACCTGCGTGCCAGTCGGGGTGACGGCCGCGCGGACGCTCGCCACGACCGCCGGCGCTCCGTCGGTCTCCGCGGCGCTCGTGTAGAGGGCGCTCAGCGCCCGTACGACGGCATCCGTAGGTGTGTCGGGTTCGCCGAGTAACCGCACCAGCGATGGGACGATGGACGCATCGCCAACGACACCGAGGGCATCCGCCACCGGTGTGCGCAACATCGGCTCGGCGAGCAGCGGGACGAGCCGACGCGCGATCCGTCGCTCGCCAATCTTGCCCAGCGCGTCGATCGCCGCGAACGCGAGGTACAGATCACCCGATTCCGCGATCGTCATCAACGCATCGACGGCATCAGTCGCTCGCAATCGGCCGAGCGCTTCGATGGCCTGGAAGCGGACGTTGGAATCGCTATCGCCGAGGGCCTCCAGCAGCGCAGACGTCGCTCTCGGCTCGGAACGCTCACCCAGGAGCACGGCCGCCTGCAATCGCAGACTGCTGTCAGGATCTCGGAGGAATTCGATCAGCGGACCAGCGATATCGACGTCGCTCAACGCGAGCAGCGACAGCGCGCTGCTGACGATTCCGAAGTCTCGATGACCATCCCGCAACGCCAGGAGCACCGACCCGACGAGCTCGCGATCGGCGCGTCCGGCCAGCCGCCACACCGCCGCACGACGCGTCTGCCAGGCCCCTTCACTCCAGAGAGCACGCAGCGCGTCGCTGGAAACGAGCGCGTTCGGGTCGGCCACCGCACTGGCGGCACGCGCGCGGACGTCGGGATCGGGATGACGCAGGTCGGCGGCAAGCGCACGCTCGGACTCGCGCCGTGCCGTCACGTCCTCGATGGCGATCACGAGGCCGGTAATGCGCTCCGCCTGCCGAAGAGGACCCACGGTGACCCGTTGCTGCATCCGAGTGAAATACGGCGAGGGCTGCTGCGGTGGACACGGAATCAAGGCTTCGTGAACGGCCGGAGCGAGGAGCTCAACGGCGCCTGTCGTCAGGACAGACCGCAGAATGTCGAGCAGTCCCCGCGATTCGATGTCCGGAACGATCTCCAGCAAGGTGCGGCCCTGCACCGCCTCGAGATGTAGGCCCGTGACTCGAGCCAGCCAGTCGTCCCAGGCGGTGACGCGCAGATCGCCATCGGTGAGCAGGACGCCAAGCTGGTGCTGCGCGCTACTCATCGACCGTTTCGGGCCTTCCCGTTGCTTCGACCGCCGACGGCCTGCTGGATCCGCCGAACATTTCGATCGCTGAGCTCGCGGAGCTCGCCGAGCGAGCCCTGGACGGACGCCGCCACCGTGGACTGCTCGCGGTTGGCGGCGGTGATGAGCTTCATCTGCTTGACGGTGTTCTGTGTCGCCAGCGACATTTCGCGCATGGCCACCGTCTGCTCCTTCCCGGCTCGCGCGGCCTGTTCGCACTGAACGCGCATGCTCTCCGTCGCCGTGGTGATCTCGCGCGCCGCCATCGCCTGCTCGCCGGTCGCTTTGCTCACGCGCGCCGCAACCCGCGTGAGATCTCCGACGGCGGCCGACACCTGTTGGCCGACGGTCACCTGCTCGGCGAGTGCGCGGGTGGTCGTCGCCGCGCTGCGCCGGATGGCCTCGACACCCTGGGTGGCCTGGCTCGCCGCCGCAGCCTGCTCGCTGGTGGCGCGGCCCACGCTCTTCGCCAGTGCCGTGGTGCTCTGCGCCGCCTTGAGGATTTCGCGCGCGGCCTTGCCTTGCTCGCCCATCGCCTTGCTGACCTCGTGCGCGATCTGCCGCATCTGCCCGATCCCTTGGACGATGCTGCCGCTGGCGGTGGCCTGCTCGGCCGTGGCGGCCGCGACCTGACGGGCTTGCTCCGCCGTCGTGTTGATCGAGGTGGTGGCGGCGGTGACCGCGCCGGCCTGTTCCTCGGTCGCTCGCGCGATGTCCGTCACGACTTTCGTGGTCTCAGTCAGCCCGGCCAGAATCTTGCGGAGGCCGACCGCGCCGTCTTCGGCCAGACGGCTCGACTCGTCCGCGACCCGCAACCCCTCGTTGGACGCATTGACGGCCTCTTGGGTCGCCTCCTGAACGCCCTTGATGATCGCGGCGATGTCGGCGGTCGCCTTGGCCGAGCGGTCCGCAAGATTCCGTATCTCCTCGGCCACGACGGCGAAGCCCCGCCCGGCGTCTCCGGCCCGCGCGGCTTCGATGGACGCGTTCAGCGAGAGAAGGTTCGTACGTTCGGCGAGGAGATTGATGGTATCGACGATCGTGTTGATCTCGGTGGTGCGCTTGCCCATCTCCCGGATGACACCCGACGACTGATTCATCGACTCTCGTACGCGAGCGATCCCCGCGATCGAGCGCTGCACCGCCGCCCCGCCCTCCTCGGCGTCACGGGACACGCGCGAAGTAATCTCGCCCGCCTGCCGCCCCAGGCCGACGACGTGCTTCACCGAGCGCTCGAGCTGCGCCGCGCTCGTCGCCGCGGTGCCCGAGGCGTCGGCGATCCGGCGGGCACTCTGCGCGACGCTCTCGACGGACCGCACCATCTGGGTCATCGACGTCGATCCTTGCTCCACGGACGCGGTCAAACGCTCGGTCATGGCCGAGACTTCCTCGACCGACGCCGCCATCTCGCTGATGGCCGACGAGGTCTCCTCGGCCGCGACGGTCAAATCTTTCGCGTTGCCGGCCACGACCTGGATCGACCGCGCGTTCTCCTCGATCGAGGCGCTGATCTGGTTGACCGCGGTATTCAGGCCTTCCGTGTCCACGCTCACGGCTTTGACCGAGGCCGCCATCTCGGTCATCGAGGTGGTGATGCTCTCCGTCCCCGTCGCGAGCTCCTTGGCCATGGCGGCCACACTCTGGCTCGATGCCGTCATCTCCTGCATGGAGCCCGCCACCTCGGTGACGGATGAGCTGAGACTCGTCGTATTCGTCGCCACCTGCTCCATCGAAACGCCAAGCTCGTTGACGGACGAGACCAGCTCATCGCCGGACGCCGTCACCGACTCGGCCTGCTTGGCGGTCTGCGTCAGCGACGAGGCCATCTGGGTCACCCCGGTGGCCGCCTCGACGATCGCGCGGAGCTGCCGTTCGGCGCTGTCGCCCAGTTCCGCGACGATCGCCGTCACGCCTGTTGCCGAGCGCGATGATTCGGCGGGATGCTCGCGACCACGCGGACTGCCATTCGCGCCGTTTGACTTAGCCATCACACAGTCTCCTTTGCGCCCAACTCGAGCGGCTCGGCGATTTCGATGACCGCGGAGAGATCGAGAATCAGAATGATCCGATCCTGGACGATCGCGATACCTTCCAGATACCGCCCGCTCAACCTCGTGAGCGCATCCTGCGGCGGCCTGATCGTCTCCGGCGCGATGCGCGCGAATTCTCGGGCGCTGTCCACCATCAATCCGACCGTGCGCCCGTTGCTCTGCACGATCAAGAGACGCGACCGCAGATCGGGTGGGATACGTTCGAATCCGAAACGGGCGCGGAGATTCACGACCGGCACGACTTGCCCGCGCGAGAAGACGACGCCCTCCACCGACGCCGTCGCATTGGGCACCGGTGTGATCTCCTCGACCATCTCCATGTGCAGCACGTCGCGTGTCCGGACCGCGTAGGTCGTCCCGACCAGCGTGAACAGAATGAAGGTATCCATCACCGACCCCTCCGTGGCCGCGTCTCGCGTACGAGCGCGGCGATGTCCAGGATCAGAACGACCCGGCCATCCCCGAGCTCCGTGGCTCCCGTGACGCCGTTCACCTTGATGAGCCGATCGCCAAACGTTCGAACGACGATCTCCTTCTGGCCGACCACGCGATCGACGGCGATTCCGACGGCCGCGGCCCCGCGACCGACAACGAACACGTGCAGGCGTGCACGCGGAGCGTCGCGAAGACCAAATACGTGGGACAGCCGGACGAGCGGCAGTGTCCCATCCCGATACGGGACGATCTCGTTGTTCTCGAGCTCGCGTACGGCCGTGGGATCGACCTCGATCACTTCGGACACCGAGCCTTGCGGGACCGCGAACGTCCGGTCTCCGACGTTGGCGATGATCGCATCGGTGATGGCGAGGGTCAGCGGCAGCTGCAGGATGAACCGCGTCCCGTGCCCCGGATCGCTCTCCAAGGTGAGCGCCCCGCCAACCTCGTGCACGACCGCGCGGACGGCGCCCATGCCCATGCCGCGTCCGCTGCCACGATCGGCTTCCTCCCGGGTCGAGAGCCCGGCCGCACAGATCAAGTCGAGCAGCGGCGCCGCGTCGAGCTGGCCGTCGGGAACCGGGACACCGGCGGCGCGAGCCCGGGCCACCACCGCCGGTGCATCGATCCCGGCCCCGTCATCCTCGACCTCGATCACGACGGTGCCTCCCACGGTCGACGCGCGCAGCGTGAGCGCACCTTCGCGCGGCTTGCCGGCGGCGCGGCGGCCCGCCGGCGTCTCGAGGCCGTGAGCGACGGCATTGCGCACGAGGTGAAGCAGTGGATCCATCAGGCGCTCGATGAGGAATTTGTCGATCTCCGTCGATTTTCCGTGCAGCTCGAGATGCACGTCCTTGCCGTACTCCCGGGACAGATCGCGGACGACGAACTGCATGCGATCGAAGATGTCGCCGATCGGCACCAGCCGCACCCGCATGATGCCTTTTCTCAGGTCGCGCACGTGGCGGTCGAGTGCCGACCGATGCTCCTGGACCGCCCGCCAGGCCGGCGCGGGCACGTGTCGCTCCACACGGTCGAGTGAGTCCGCAAGGCGCGCGCGACTGACGACGAGATCGCCGACCATCCGCATCAGATCGTCCAGGCGCGTGAGGTCCACGCGAACGAAATGGGACGGCGCGACCATCGACGGTGGCGACTCGATCCGGCTCTCCTCGGCCACGACACCGTGAGCGGGCAGCGGCGCGTCATCACTCAGCTGCCACGTCACCCCGTCTTCCGGCGAGGCGGCGGGCGCGAACTGCCCGTCCGTCTCGATGACGAACTCGAAAGCGATTGCGCCTCCCGGCTCGACACGGGGTACGGCACTCACGATCGTCCCGAGCGCCTGCAGACGCTCGCGGACCGTGTTGACGTTGATGCCGCGCTCGAGAAGCGTGGCGGCCGGCACGTACCGCGCTCGCCACCGCCGCCCTGCCTCTTCCGCGGGAGCGACGGCGCTCAGCGCGGCGGCTGCGTCGCCGTCGGCGAGTCGCCGAATGCGTGCAACCGGCCCGTCGATCGGGGGCATGGCCTTCTGTTCGCGCCGGGCGGCGATCACGCGTTCGAGCGTGTTGACGCCCTCGGCGAGGGCGTCGACACCGGCAGCCGTGAGGCCGAGCTTGCCTTCGCGGAGCCATCGAAGATAGCTCTCCAGCTCGTGGGCAAGAGTTTCCGCCTCACGAAGCTCCACCATCCCTGAGAGTCCCTTGAGGGAATGGCAGCCGCGAAAGATCTGTTCCAGTGCGGTCGTGTCGAGGCGGCGTTCCTTGAGCGCTGCTTCGAGGGTCAGGAGCGCGCCTCGGATCGCGCGAAGGTGCTCGTCGCATTCGGCGAAATAGTCGTCGAGAAACGCCTCGCTGAACGTCGAAGAGCCGCGCTCAGCGTCCGGCACCCACGCCTCCGTTGTCGAGAAGCTTCCTCGCTTCATTGACCAGCGCGGACGGTCCGAACGGTTTCGTGAGGTACACGGTGGCGCCGGCCTCGAGCGCGGCCGCCCGACTCGTCTCATCGTCCCGCGTCGTCAGGACGATCACGGGGATGTGTCGATACGACGGCTGCGCACGGACGAACCTCAGCACTTCCACGCCATGCATGTCCGGCATGTTGAGATCGAGGACGATCAGCGAGACGGGGCCGAATGCCAGGCGCTCGATCGCGGCAAACCCTGTGTCCGCCTCGGCGAACTCCACGCCAGCCAGGGGCTGAAGTGCCGCTCGAACCATCCGCCGCAGTGTGGCGGAATCGTCGACGACGAGAATCCTGGTCACCGAACCTCCGTTGCGCGCCGGGTGGGAAAGGGACTCATTATCGCACGAGGGGATACGCGATGCCGGGCGCCGACCGCATGGCCAAGCTGCAGTTCCCGGGTCGAGCGATTTCCACCGGATGGCGAGTACCGACGGCTCGGAACGATGAGCCTTCGGCATCGAGACACAATGAACGGGCTAAGCGCTCTGCGTCAGGCGCCTCTCGCAGCCCGGCGCTTACTCTCGAGGAGCTTCGCCGGGGAGCCCGCTGTCTTCGGTGCGCCGCTGCTCATCCCAGACACTGAAGCACTTGACGTGCATCTGAAGGGGCTTGCGGCCGCCCTCGAGAGCGATCCCCTCCATGAGGATCTGGTGCTCGCCGATCGTGGCCTCGCACGCGTCGCATTTCTCCAGCGATCCTGGACCGCCCCAGACTCGCGGGATGTGATCGTATGGCAGAGTGCCGTCGCGGAGCTTCTGTCGGATGAGTAGCCGGAGAGAGCGTTCTTCCATGGCCTCACGTGATGATCTGCGGGAGCCAACGCCAGATTCACCCGAGTCTCGACGCCGCGTGAGCGTCAACCCGTAAGGCCGAGGTGCAGGCACCTGAACGGTATCACGAAAGAGGATAGCGACCATGGGACCAAGGGCTCGCCCGTCAGCGAGAACGATCTGCGACCCTAGTGCGCAGCCACGAGGCGCAGGACGGTAAGCTCCGGCCTCGTGCCCAGGCGCACGGGTGGACCCCACGTCCCCGTGCCGGCACTGACGTAGACCCACAAGCGGCCCCGGCGCGAGAGCCCCGCTGCATGCGGGCCGTGGACCCAGTGAATCACAAACGTCCACGGGAAAAACTGCCCGGCGTGCGTGTGTCCCGACAGCTGCAGGTCGAAGCCGGCCTGCTCGCTCAGTGGCGCGATCTTCGGATTGTGCGCCAGGAGCAGACGGAAGGCCGGCCGCGCGTCCGCGTCGGTCGCGAGGTCCGGCCGCGGCCGCGCGTCGGGATCGGACATTCGCGCGGCGAAATCGATGACGCCACCGATCAGAAGGCGCGCCGCGCCCCGCGCGATGATGGCGTGGGCGTTCTCGAGCACGCGAAACCCCATCGCCTGGAAGTGCGCCGTCCACGGCGCCGCCCCCGAGTAGTAGTCGTGGTTGCCGAGCACGAAGAACGCGCGATCCCCAGACGCCAGCTCCTTCAGCGGCGCGACGCGCGACGCCAGCCGCCGCACCGATCCATCCACGATGTCGCCGGTCAGCGCGATGAGATCGGGCGCGAGCTCCTTCGTCATGTCGACGACCCGCTGCACGTAGGCGCGTCGCATCGTCGGACCGGCGTGCAGATCGCTGATCTGCACGATCCGGAACCCGTCGAGATCCGGCGCCAGCCCCTCCACGGGAATATCGACGCGACGCACGTAGGGGCCGCGCAGTGCGGCCAGCGCCCCGACGCCGACCGCCGCCAGCGCGAGGATCGGCACCCACGCAGCGCCCGACTCATCGAGTGTCGTGTGCACCGCCGCCAGGGGCGGCAGCACCGCCGTCGCCAGCAGGAGCACGTCGCGTGTCACCGTCAGCACGAGAACGAAGCTGAGCCATCCCATACACACGAAGCACAGCGCCTGCACCCACTCGTGCACCCCGCCGTGGCGGTCCCGATCGCCGAACCAGTAGACGGCCGGGAGGATCCACACCATGAAGAACGGCGCCGCCAGCGCGACTCGGAGCGGCACGGTCGACGTCAATCGAGCGGCGATGTAGGCGTAGCCGAGCACGAGAATCGTGCTCACCACGAGCACGAATGGATGAAGCAGACGTCTCACGAGCCGATGCTACCAGAGGGCGCGTAGCTTCGAATGGCGCTGCGTATAAGATTGCCTGCCATGGGTTCTCGCACCATCGGCATCGTCTACGAGCTGTTCGGCGCCTATCCTCATCGCGCAGGCGAGCCGCCCGATGCCCACGTCGAGTACGAACCCGAAGCGACGATCCTGTGCCTCGAGGAAGCGATCCGGCGCCTCGGCCATCGGCCGGTGCGCCTGGGGCGCCCTCACGATCTGCTCGCGGCGGCGCGCACGGGACCGGTGCGCGTCGATGCCGCGCTCTCGATCGCCGAAGGGTACGGCACGCGCAATCGCGAGGCGTGGGGCCCCGTGCTGCTCGACATGCTGGCGATCCCCCAGCTCGGCTCCGATGCGCTCACACTGTCCGCGTCCCTCGACAAGGCGTGGACTCGGACTCTCGTCGCTGCCGCCGGGGTGGCGGTCCCTCCAGGTGTCGTCGCGCGCTCGGTCGACGAGGCGCGCCGCATCGATCCGCCGGGAGGTTTTCCGTGCTTCGTGAAGCCGCGCTGGGAGGGCTCCTCGAAGGGGATCGGATTCGCGTCGCGGGTCGAGGGCCGTGAGGCTCTCGTGGCAGCCGTGGCGCGCGTGCTGGAGCGCTACCACCAGCCGGCTCTCGTGGAGCAGTTCCTGCCGGGCCCCGAGTACACCATGACCTTGTTAGGCAACGATCCGCCCCGCGCGCTACCGGTGCTCCAGCGAGCGCTCGAGACGAGCACGCGCATCGGCCTGCACGCCGTCGAGGCCAAGCCCGGAGAGATCGCGCCCGACGTCGGCGCGCCGCGCGAGCTCGCGCATTGCGTGCCCGGCGCGCTCGACGCCGCGCTCGAGGCGGAGCTGGTGCGCCTCGCTCGCCTGGCCTTCGCAGCGCTCGAGTGCCGCGACTTCGCCCGCGTCGACTTCAAGTGCGCGGACGATGGACGCGTGTACTTCCTGGAGATCAATCCGCTGCCGAGCTTTGGACCTCACGGCTCGTTCGGAACTCACGCCGAGCTCTTGGGGCGATCGATCGACGCTCTGCTCGCAGAGGTACTCGAAGCAGGGCTCCGTAGACTCGGACTCGCCTGATCCATCCCGCTCTGCGAGCTGCGCTGTTCAGGGAATCGGGACCGGGCTCTCCATCACGACGTCGACCAGCGAGGGGCCGTCGTGCTCGATCGCCTTGCGCAGGGTCGCGGCGAGATCGCCGGGTTTGTCCACGCGGAAGCCCGGTACGCCCATCGATTCCGCCATGCGGTCGAAGCGCAGCTCGGGATCGGTCAGATCCATGGCGGTGAAGCCGCGCCCGCGCGCAGCCTTCCCGAGGTACTCGACCATGTTGAGCTTGAGGATCCGGTAGGCCGCATTGTTCAGCATCACGTAGGTGACGGGGATCCGGTGATGCGCAGCCGTCCACAGCGCCGAGATCGAGTACATCGCCGCGCCGTCCGAGCAGATGCCCACCACTTTGCGATCGGGTCGCGCGAGCTGAGCGCCCAGGCTTCCCGGCAGCCCGGGGCCGATGCCGCCGCCGCGCACGCGCACGAGCCGTCCCGCCTCGTCCGGCATGAGGGCCTGTGTCAGATGCGCCGAGTTCGTGATCGCCTCGGCAAACACCAGCGCGTCGTCGGGCAGCGCGTGACGGATCTCGTGCATCAGCCGCGGCGCGCTGATCGGCGCGGCGTCCCAGCTCTTCTTCGCCTGCTCCCAGTAGCGCGCGCGGGCGGCCTTGGTGCGCTCGCCGATCTTCTCGGCCCGCTCCGTGGCGACGCGGGCTTGCTGCGGGGTCCGCTTGCGGCGAACCTGGTCGCTGAGCTCCGCGAGCGCGGCCTTGGGATCGGCGAGAAACGCGAGGTCGGGCGACACGTTCTTGCCGATCTCCCAGGGATTGATGTCGATCTGCACGATCTTGGTGCCCGACGGCACGGGGCTCTGCACTTCCGGGAAGATCAGCTGGAACATCGGCGCGCCGACGACCAGGAGCAGATCGCACCCCTCGAGCGTCGCCCGCAGCGGTGCGGGCGTGACGAAGTTCAGCGCGCCCTGGTTGAGTGGATGACTGGCGGGCATGGTGAACTCCGAGGCATAGCACTCGAAGACAGGGAGCCCGGCGGTCTCTGCCAGCGCGACGACTTCGGGTTGCGCGTCGGCCAGGGCGACGCCATCACCGACCATCAGCATCGGCCGCTCGGCAGCGAGCAGGAGCGCGGCGACCTCAGCCATGCCGGCGGGATCGACTCGCCCGCGCCAGCGCGTGTACGAGGTCGGATGGATGTCGACGTCGCCTTCCTCGTCCAGCGTGTCCATCGGCAGCGAGAGAAAGACGGGGCCCTGCGGCGGCTCCATCGCCACCTTGAACGCGCGGCGCAGGGCGCGAGGCACATCATGAGCATGATCGATCTGCGCCGCCCACTTGCAGACGGGTCGCGCCATCTCGACCAGCGGGCCGGACAGGTGCGGCTCCTGAAGCAAGGTGGCGCCCGGCGACTGGCCCGCGTAGACGACCAGCGGAGTCTTACCGACCGCGGCGTTGTGCAGCATGCCGAGCGCGTTGCCGAGCCCCGGCGCAATGTGAACCTCGACGAACGCCGGCTGGCGCGTGATGCGCGCATAGGCGTCGGCCATGCATACCGCCACGCCCTCGTGCAGCGCCAGCATGAATTCCATCTGCGGATAGTCGCGCAGGGCGTCCATGAAACCCTGCTCGGTGGTGCCGGGGTTGCCGAAGATGCGACGCACCCCGTCGGCCATGAGCTGCTCGATCATCGCGCGCTTACCGGTCATCTTCGGCATCGTCGGTCTCCAGGAGTCGTTTGAGAAGCTCAGGCCAGCCGGTCGCCGCCGGCCGGCTGCCGCGTAGCGTCGCGCGACGGATAGATGACGCTCTCCGCGTGGCGGTACATCCATTCGACGGCGTCGGGCGCCAGGTAGTGGACCTCGGTGCGCGCGAGCGCGGCGAGCCGGATCGCCTCGATGTTCCGCCGCACCTCGGACGTCAGCGTGTTCAGGCGGTGATAGGCCTCCGACACCGTCCGGCCGAGCGTGGTCACGCCGTGGTTCTCCATGACCAGGCTGTTCGTGTGCTCGATGAAGTCCTTGATCGGCCCGACGTCCTGCTCCACGTCGAGGTGCGACGGCACGAGGTACGGCGGCTTGGCCATGACGTACGGGAACTCGAGCGAGAGTACGCGGAGCTCCTTGGCGGCGCCGGAGGCGAACAGCGCGATCGTCTCGTCGTGGTGGGCGTGGATGACCGCGCCGATGTCGGGCCGCAGGCGCAGAATCTCGCGGTTCAGGTTGTGGCCGACGCTCGTCGGCATGGTCCCGTGCAGGAGCCGCGGGGTTGGGATGTCGGTGATGACGACGTGCTCGAGCGTCATCTCCTCCAGCGACACCTCGGCGTGCTTGGTGTAGGCCACGCCGTGAGGAAAGTCAGGGTGCGGCGCGCGGATGGCGAGATTCCCAAGCGAGTTGTGGACGTAGCCGCGCGCGACGATGAGCTTCGCGTAGCGAAGCAGCAGCTGGGCGACATCCTGGTCGAATGGAATCGTCGTCATGGTCAGTATCGTCCGCCCAGCTTTCTGTGATCCCAGCTGATCACCTTCTCCGGGACGATCTTGAGCACCACGCGCTTCGGCGCGCTCGCCACCGCGCCCGGCTGGGCCGGCGACGCATTCGCTTGCGCCCTTGCTCGCGCCTCGAATGCCGACCGTACGCTGGCTTCGCCCTCGAGGATCTCGCAGCGCCCCCGGATCATCACGCCCCGCAGCTCGGCGTACTCGTCGCCGGCCTCGATCATCAGCGCCACTCTGGGGTTGCGGCGGATATTGATGACCTTCTGCGCCTTGCCGTACGAGGTCATGTAGAACGCGCCGTCCCGCGCGAAGTAATTCATGGCCACGACGTGAGGGAAGCCGTCCTTGTCGATGGTGGCGAGCGCGGCCTTCTTGCGTTCGCGGAAGAAGCGGCCTGCTCGTCCGGGCTCAACTGGATCTGCTGCCGTCGGTTGGTCGCCATTCGCGCCTCACTCCTATCCAGAGACTGGCAAGTGTGTTGCCAGAAAGCGCTTGGCCACATCGAAGCTCTGCTTCGCCGCGTCCTCTTTGTAGCCGGGGTGCGTCCGCACGGCGAAGCCGTGGCGGGCGCCTTCGTAGTACGTGAACGTGCACGCCTTGCCGAGATCCTGCATCCTCGCTTGCATCCGGCGCATGTCCGCAATGGGCGCCTGCTCGTCCTCCGTCCCGTGCAGGACAAGCGTGGGGACGTTCACGCCGTCAGCGAGATCGTACGGCTCGGCGCCGCGCTGAGCACGCGCCGACCGGAAGGCGAAGCCGTGGAAGACGACGATCACGCGGATCTCGGGGTGTGCTCGGGCCGCCATGAAGGCGTACACACCACCGCGGCAGAAGCCGAAAACGGCCAGCCTCGTGAGATCAGCCTGACTGACCGATTTCAGAAAGGTCATCGCTCCACGCAGATCGGCGTACACGGGTTCGTCTGTCGGGTCGGACCCGCGAACCTTCCAGCCGTGTACCAGAGCGACGTAGCCCCACTCGGCGAGTCGCCGGGCAATCTCGGTGTACCCGTCGTCCGGTCCAGCCACGCCCCGGAGGATCAACACGACCGGATGGGGCCCCTGGCTGTCCGGGGTGGCCAGGTACGAGGGGACGTGCGTCTCCCCGTCCCCGCTCGTGAACGTCACAGACTCGAGCCGTACGGTCATCGTCGCCGAATGATATGCCTTCCGAGCGATTCAGGAGGGGAAAGCGTTGCTGCCGGTCAGAGGCTAGCAGCGCGACCAGATCGGCTGGCGAGCCCTCGACAGAGCAAGCTTCGCCAGCGATGCCTGGCTGCGAGCCTTCACGACCCGACTGCGGCGAAGTCGAGCCGTCGTGCTCATGTAACAGTGCAGGCTCTGCTCCAATCGCATGCCGCTCGCGTTCAGTAACGGGGAATACGCGCGCTTCAGATTAGCGATGCGGGCGCGCGCCGATTGAATGTCAGCGACTGTCATACCTTCATCGTAGCAAAGCGCGCCGTGGCGACTCGGGCTGCGTTCTTCGCGCTCGACACGGCGTGGTGGTAGTCTGGGTGAGCCTGCACTTGGCCTCACGGGTTGGCGCGCAGTGACGCCGAGCCCCGGTGAATTTGGCGTGGTCACGAAACCGGGTACCCGCGAGGCCAGCGATGAATCACTCTCTTTTGCGTTCACAGGTCGTCACGAGCCGCAGCGCCTCCACCCTCGACGAGAGCAGTCATTTGAGGCGAAGCTCGATTGCGCTGATCGACAAGAGCCACGTGCTCCTTGTCGACAGCCGCGAATGCCTCGTCCTGAGCCGCCAGAAGCTGGCGCGATCCGCGAGGTTGTTGAGGGGCACGGAGCAGCTTCTTCCTCTGCATCGTCGCGGGGCACGCGCCAGCCGGCGGGAGCGCGTGATCGGGCCCGTTCACCGCTTCCCGTAGTCCGTGAACACATAGTCTCGGTTCTTCACGATCGTGTGGCACGCGAGGCCGCACTTGGCGTCGTTCGCCTGCGGGGGCGTGGCCGTCTGGTCGGCGAGCGTGAACGTGTCGGACGCAGCGTTGTAGAGGAACGCGCCCCACCCCCAGCCGCCGCTGTCCGCGAACCGCTTGCTGTCCTTCACCATGAAGTCGACGTCATGCAGACTTCCGGGAACCATCGCGCTGGGGAGCGTTTCGAGCTTCTTCGAGTTCCAATGCACCTTCGCCATCTTGGCGCCGTCGGGGAACGGCTTGCCGTTGCCGGGAATACCGGACTTGTAGGCGTTGATCATCACGGGATTACCCATGATCACCGCCATCACCTTGTCGTTGTGACTGACGGAGATGACCTGCCAGGCTTCGTATCCTCTGAACTCCGAGAACGCGAGCCCATTCGGCACTCGCACGTTGTACTTGGCCTCGCCAGTGTCCTGCGCCGTGACGGCCCTGACACCGAGGATCGCGAGTACTGAGACAGCGAGCGAAACCACAGTGATCAGAGCCGCCGGGGTTCTCTTGCTCTTCATCTCTATTCCCCTCGTTGTGGCTGGTTCGCTGCAAGCTTCGGCACGGAAGCCATGGGCATGGTATCCCCTTTGACTAGCCTTAAGAGTGGCCGGCGACACCGGAAGGTGCAGCAGACCGCCCAATCCCACCGAATCGGCCCGTGTACGTCTGCCATCTCAACGGCAAGCGGTCGCTGGCCTCGTTTCAGGATTCGCGCCGGTCTAAACTACAGCCCTGGGAGGAGCCGACAATGTCAGGATCAAGCACGCCACCCAGCATCGTTGCGGAGATCGTCACGGTCATGCGGACGCTCGCGGGCCCGCACCCCGGCTTCCGCCCCGTCCACGCCAAGGGCGTCGTGTGCACCGGCAGGTTTCAAGCCTCCGCGGAAGCGCAGCGGGTATGCCGAGCGCCGCATCTGCAAGGCGAGTCGGTGCCGACCATCATCCGATTTTCCAATTCCGCGGGAGATCCTGGCGTCCACGATGGCCTTCCCAACGCGCGATCGCTGTCGGTGAAGCTCCAGCTTCCAGGCGGCAAGGGCGCCGACATTCTCGCCAACTCCATCGAAGGGTTCATCGCGAGGACGCCCGAGGAGCTCCTCGAGTTCCTCCGGGCTCAGCTCCCGGACCCGTCTACCGGGCGGCCCGTCGCCGACGCAGTCCCGAAGTTTCTCAGCACTCACCCGGTGGCGGCAGCCTTCGTCGGCCGCCTCATGCAGAAGCCGATTCCGGCCAGCTACGCCCAGTCGCGTTATCACGCCGAGCACGCCTTTCGCTTCACCGCGGCCGACGGCACGAGCCGCTTTGGGCGTTACCACTTCGTGCCTGAGGCGAGCGAGGCCTATCTATCGCCCGATGACGCGAGCAAGCTGGCGCCGAACTTCTTGCGCGAGGAGCTCGAGAGCCGACTGCGCCGTAGTCCGGCCGCCTTCCGTCTCTTCTTGCAGCTCGCTGCCCCCGGCGATCCAACGGACGATCCGACCGCGCTATGGCCTGCTGACCGGCCGCAAGTCGAGCTCGGGCGTCTGGAGGTGATCAGCATCTCCCCGACGGGAGCAGAGGACGAGCGTCGCCTGGTGTTCGACCCTACCAACCGGACCGACGGCATCGATCTCTCGGCCGACCCGATCCTGCTTGCGCGCTCGGCCGCATACTTCATTTCGTACGAGCGCCGTCATCGTGGCGAATGAGCGTCGAAGCCCTTAGACTCTTGCCGCTGTCCAGATTCTCCTGGTGGAGGCCTGGCCGATGGCCGGCATGCGGATCGGAGTCGCATTCAGCGGTGGGTTGACGCCTTCCGACATCGTCGAGTGTGTCAAGCTTGCCGAAACCCTCGGCTACGAATCAGCGTGGGTGGCGGAAGGCCACGGCGGCGATCAGTTCGCGATCCTCGGCGCGTGTGCCGCGGCGACGCGGCACATTCGTTTGGGCACGAGCATCTCGAGCGTCTTCGTGCGCAGCGCCCCGACGATCGGCATGGCCGCTGCCACCGTGGATCAGCTCTCCGATGGCCGCTTCGTCCTGGGGCTGGGCGGCAGCCACCGCGTCCAGGTCGAGCCCGAGCATGGAGTCCCGTTCGTGCAGCCGACGGCTCGAGTGCGCGACACCATCGCGATCGTACGCGCGCTCCTGCAACACGGCCTCGTCTCGTATCGTGGAGAAGTGATCACGATCGAGCGGTTCGATCTCTGGTTCCGACCGCTGCGGCCGCAGATCCCGATCTACGTTGCCGCGCTCTTCCCCAGGATGCTGGAGATCGCGGGCGAGCTGGCGGACGGCGTGCTCCTGACGTGGCCCACGCCGGCCGCCATCGCGCGCGCCGTCCAGCACGTCGCGATCGGTGCGGGGCGCGCTGGCCGCGCCGCCAGCGCCATCGACGTGGCGTCGCTCATTCCGTGCGCGATCGCCAAGACCGCGCCCGCCGCGCGTGATGCGCTCCGTTCCGCGGTCGGGCTCTACGCCGGCTTCTTTCCGCGCTACAACCGGCTACTGGCAGAGGCGGGCTTCGGCGACGCAGTGCGCGACATCAAGGACGCATTCGACCGCGGTGGCCGCGACGCCGCAGCCACCAAGGTGCCGGATGAGCTGATCGACGCCGTCGCGCTTGCAGGCACACCCGAGACGTGTCGCGAGCGCATCGAGGCCTACCGGCGCGCGGGGCTCGCGCTGCCTATCGTGAGCCCGCGCGCGTCCGGCCCCGACGCGCTCGCGATGGCGATGGCCGCGGTCCGCGCGTGCGCGCCCTGAGACGACAGCAGTCCGATGCTTGGCTGACGCCTCGCGACGCCTCTATCGCTGCGCGCCGGGGCCGTCGCCGAAGAGCGACGGCACGAACGTGTGTGGATCCGCCGGCTCGGTGAGGAGCGCTTGCTGTCGCGGGGTGAGCTGGACATCGGGTGGCGTGAGCACGCGCGCCCGCGACCAGGCCATGTACGAGACGCAATACTTGTAGAGCAAAGTCCGGCGCTCGTGGTCGGCCCTCCACGGGGCCGTTCCGTGCATCATGGCCTCGGAGAACAACACGACCGATCCCGCCGGTATCTCGGGGATGACCACGCAGGAGGCCTTTTCGGGCGCCTGGTGGATCCGGCGCGGCAGCTTGAAGTTGCTCTTGTGACTCCCGGGAATACACCAGAATCCGCCGCAGCCCGGCCCGGCATCGGCGAGATTCCAGGCCGCGACCACGAACCCCTCGTAGACGCCGTTGGGGGCGAAGTGAAAGCGCTCTCCCGGCCTGGTGAAGGAATTCGGAGCTGAAGCCCCGTAGTCCGCGTGCATGACTCCCATCGTCTGGCCCTTCTGCATCTGGATTCCGTAGAGGCGGTCCAGCCGGAAGTAATCCCCGAGCCGGAAGCGAAGAATCGGCATGATCGCCTCGTGATCCAGCAGGCGACAGAACGGCGTCCCCCAATTGAGGAAGCCGTGATCCGGTCCGTGCTTGCCGGCGGCGGAGCCGAAGCGGATACTTTCGCGAGGGCCGGGAAGCCGCTGCGCATCGATCAATCGATTCAGCTCGGCCACCTCCGCCGCGCTGAGGACGTTGTCGACCACCAGATAGCCCTGAAGATCGAACAGGTACTGTTGCAGCTCGAGGTCCGAAGCGTCCACGATCACACCCTCCCCTGTCTCACGATACCGCTCGCTGACATAGCACGTTGAGGACGGCGGGCCGGCCGTCGCGCACGGCCGCCAGGCCTCGCTTGAGCGCCGCAGGCAGCTCGCCCGGATGCTCGACGCGTTCGCCGTAGCCGTCCACGGTCCTCGCCATCTCCTCGAAGCGGGGTGACGGGGTGAGCTCGCTCAGCGGGAAGCGACCGCGCGCTTTGGCCGTCCCCGCGGCGTGCACGGCCAAGGTGCCCGACTTCACCGCTTCCCATTGCTGGTTGTTGAAGACGACGGTGAGGATCGGCACCTGGTGCGCACGCTGCACGAAGAGGCAGGAGAGCGGCTCGCCGAAGAAGTAGGCGCCGTCGCCAACGGTGGCGATGACCGTCTCCTCGGGCCGGGCGAGCTTCACGCCGAGCGCTGCGCCCAGCCCAAATCCGAGACCGCTCGAATGCGGCGAGCCGAAGTAGCTGCCGGGCCGGTTGAACGCCGCGAATCGACGATCCAGCGGGTACTCGTTCACCACCGTCGTGGTGTCGTCGAGGATCTCGCCCAGGCAGCGCGCCGCCCAGGCGAAACCGATCGTCGACGCGCCCGCTTGATCGAGCGCCGCCTTCTCCCAGGCCGCGTGCCGGGCGTGATGCTCGGCGGCCAGACGCTCGCGACGCCGCGCCACGGCCGTGGGATCGGCGTGACGGCGCACCGCCTCGGCCAGTAGCGGCAGGGCCACACCCGGCGTCGCCGCGATCGGCACGTCGCACGGATAGCTACGCATCGGATAGCGGGAGAAGAACGGATCGACACCCAGATGGATGACGGGCGCGCCCGCCGCCGGCTTTGCGAGATGCGGATACCACGGCACGTCGGACTCGACGACCATCACCGCGTCGGCCTGACCGAGCGAGGGGTTCGTGTTGCCGGAGGCGTTGTAGCCGAGATGCAGATCGTGCTGGTGCGGGAAGTTCAGATAGATCGGATCTGCCTCCACGACACCGATCCCGCCCGCTTCGGCGAGCGCGATCAGCCCGTCCACCGCGCGCCGGTCGATCCCCGCGGCCGAGACGAGGATCAGTGGCCGCTCGGCGCGCGCCAGGATCCGCGCCGCCTCGTCCACGCGCGCCGGATCGGGGAAGCGCTCGCTCGACACCTGGCGTCGCGGCGGCGACGTGATCGTCACCGAGCCGGGGTTGGCGGCCAGCACCTCACGCGGCAAGGTGAGATAGACCGGGCCGCGCGGCTCGGCCTGCATCAGCTCGAGCGCGCGGTCTACCACAGACTCGACCTGCGCCGGCATGCGCAGCTCGTAGTCCCACTTCACGTACTCGCGCAGCATGGCGGCCTGATCGAAGCTCTCCTGGGCCCAGTGAATATGTAGATCGCGCGAGCCCAGCTGCCCCTCTTCCGTGATCGGCGTCCGCCCGGCGGACATGAGGATCGGCACGTTCGCCCGCGCCGCGCTGATGATGGCCGTGGCGGCGTTCCCGGTGCCCACGTTCACGTGAACCATGACCGCGGCCGGCCGCCCTCCCGCGGCGTAGTAGCCGTGCGCCATCGACACGGCGACGAACTCGTGCGGGATCACCAGCGGACGGGGCGCACGGCCGCCGTCCGCCTCACGGCGCGCAAAGGCCTCCACCAGCGACGCGAAGTCGGTTCCCGCGTTGCCGAGGAACACGTCGATGCCTCGGTCGGCCAAAAGCTCGAGGTATGCCTCGGCCGTCGTCGCGTGATTCAGCGTGCGAGAGCCCATTCCCGGAACCTCCAGACTAGAGTGATCGATCGGCGCAGCATCCGCACGGTGGAGAGTACTACGGAGGCGACTGGCGCGGCCGGTGGAGCTTTCGTCCCTACATCGTCTTGTCGATTGCGATCGGCACCGCCATCACGTAGCCCAGCAGGCTGGCGCAACGCCCTCGCAGGGCCATCTCCGCATAGGTCTTACGCCGGCGCAGCCATCCGAGGGGAGACCGATCGGTTGCCAGCTGCCGCCGATACTGGGCCGCCTCGAGCGAATTCCAGTCACACGGTCACGTACCGGATACCTGCTTCCATTTTCTTGTCCACCGCTCCTACGTCCTCGGCAATGAGGGAAGTCCCCATCGGGCTCCATGGGTGATTCCCCGAGCGTAGAGCCGCGGTAACATGCATGGATGAAGAGCACGATCGCCGCGGTCGCATTGTTTGCGGGCCCCGGCCTTATCGCCTGCTCGAGCCCCCCGCCGGCGCCGTCGCAGCAGCCGGTCGTGGTCGAGACGAGCGTCTCGACCACCTATTACTCGGTGCGCGGAACGACGACGGCGGCGATCTTCACGGCCATCGACGGCAACGGTCTGGTCGAGACGAGCGGCCAGCGCGCGGTGGGCATGACATCGGTGGAATGGAAGCTGACCTCGGGCGACGTGGACGCTCGCGCCGTGCCCTGCGTCTTTCCGTCGCTGACCGTCAGGCTGCAAGTCAAAGTCACGCTGCCGCGGCACGAGACGCCGGACGACCTGTCGGCCGACCTCCGCGACCGCTGGGAACGCTTCGTCGCCCGGGTCGCGGCCCACGAGCAGCGTCACGTCGACATCTATATGGAGGGCGCGAAGGCGATGAAGGAGCGCCTCGAGGCGTCGAGGACGGCTGTGTCCTGCGCGGACGTCGAGAAGGCGATCGACGAGGCGTGGCGGGCCGAGCAGGCGGAGATCGAGCGCGCCCAGAAGGAGTTCCACGCCTCGGACGAGACGACGGCCCGGAGCGAGCGCGACGCGTTGCAGGCCCGGCTCGACGGCACCCGCGCCCAGCTCGATCCCGTGGACGCGGAGATCCGCCGCCTCGACGCCGAAATCGTCGAGCTTCGGCGTCAGGCCGATGCCGGGCGCGCGGACGTCGTCGCGCAGCACAACGCGCTTGCGGGACGGCGCCGGACGCTCGCGGAAGAGCACAACCGGCTCGTCGCGGACGCCAACGGCCTGATCGACGCCCTCAACTGGGCGCGCTGGTGATTAGGTCTCCGAACAAGGCGTGATCGTCGCGCGCTCGGACTATTTGCGAATGCCGGCGAAGCGGCCGGGCGCGAACGCGTCGAGCGCGACACGCGTCTTTCGACCGAGAACGAGATCGGCAATCGCATGCCCCATCGGGGGACCGTAGAGGATGCCTTTGCGAGCGCCGCCCGTAGCCACGTAGACCTGGTCGAGTCCGGGCACACCGCCGAGCACGAGGCGTCCGTCGGACGCCACCGGACGCAGGCACGCGGTCTGCTGCGCGACCTGCGCGTCCGCCATCGCAGGCAACATCTTCAGGAGCGCCGCGCCGATCTCGTCGCGCGCCGCATCGGTCGACTCCCCGTCGAAGCCGGCTTCTTCCTCGGTGGTCCCCGCCCACATGAGGCCGTCGGTCTTGGTCGTGGCGTAGTTGTGACCCCAGCCGACGGAGCATTCGACCGGCAGCCCGGGAGCCTGCAACCGGATGATCTGGCCTTTGAGCGGACGGACGTCGATGGGCACGCCGATCCAGTCCGATGCCTCGGCGCTCCAGGGTCCAATCGCGAGCACCGCGGTCGCGCAGCTCAGAACCTCTCGCTCCAGAACCACGCCGGTGACACGTCCGCGGTCGCGCCGCAGGCCAATCGCGCGCCCGTGCCGGACGCTGACGCCGAGGCTCTCGGCAGCCCGGGTGAGCGCCAGCACCAGGCGATAGGGCTCGACGGCGCCTCCGCCCTCGGTCAAGGTTGCCCCGAGCGTCTCGTCCGAGATCCGCGGCTCGACCCGCCGTGCGTCCGCGATGTCGAGCCAGCGCACCGTGTAGCCCGGCTGTGCCTGCTGCCACGGCAGCGCGAGCTGGAGCCGCCGCACCTCCGCCTCGGTGAAGGCCAGCGCCAGCGAGGAGCGCACTCGGAAATCCACGTCGATTCCGGTTTCCTCGAGGAGGCTCTTGGCGAGCTCACGATGTAAGCGCATCCCGTCCTGGGCGATGTCGGCCATCGGGCCCGGAATGCCGAAGCCGCTCAACGGGCTCAGCCCTCCGTACGCGAAGCCCGAAGCGTGGCTGCCGATCGCGTCGCGCTCGACCACGATGCTCGGCACGCCAGACTTCGCCAGGTAGTACGCGGTGCTCATGCCCGCGATGCCCCCGCCCACGATCACGACCTCTGCAGCTCTCTCAGCCATGGCCCGGAGATCGTGTCAAAGTCCGTGAGAGGGGTCAAATCACGCCTATACTTGCCCCGCCGTGGCCGAAGGTGCTCTCGAGAAATTCTCCCCTGGCTTTCTCACCGAGCGCCTGCGTGCGAGGGGCGCGCTTCCGTGCGGACGCGTGCTCGCGGTCGAGGTCGGCGAGCATCGCCTCACGCTCGTCTCCACAGCCGTGCCACTCCGCGTGGAATACTCGTCCGATGCGCCGGCCGCGGCACCCACGCGCCTATTCCTGAAAACCACGCGAGGCGGCCTCGATCCTGGCTTGCGCTCAATCGGAGAACGTGAGGTCGTCTTCTATCGAGACGTTGCACCGCTGATGCCCGACGGCCCGCTGCTCCACTGCTACGACGCGGAATACGCCGATGGGAGCTTTCATCTCCTGCTGGAGGATCTCTCGGAGACGCACGCTCTCGTCACCGCCTGGCCGCTCCCACCGAGCGACGAGGGGTGCGAGCGCATCATCGACATCTGGGCCGGCTTTCACGCGTTCTGGTGGCGTCACCCGAGCCTCGGTCGTGAGGTGGGCACATTCCTCGATGACGCGGCGCTGGCAAAGATCACCGTCGACTATCGCGAGCGTTATACGCGCTTCGCAGACACGCTGGGTGACCGTCTATGGCCGGCAGCTCGAGCCATCTACGCGCGGGTGCACGACGCGCGCGAGCGCCTGATCACGCCCGCGCGGCTCTATGCGACCTACACGCTCGGCCACGGCGATGCGCACATGTGGAACTTGCTCTATCCACGCGACGGCGGCCCCGCTTCGGACATTCGTCTGATCGATTGGGACTCCTGGCGGGTCGGACGGGCCGCCGCCGATCTCGCATACATGATGGCGGTGCACTGGTATCCCGAGCAGCGCGCTCGGCTCGAAGCGCGAATCCTGGAGCGGTATCACGCCGGACTCCGCGCTCACGGTGTCACCGACTACAGTCTCGAGCGCCTCTGGGAGGACTACCGGCTCTCCGTCATCGGTCAGCTGGCGATCCCGATCTGGCAGCAAACGTTCGGGATTCCTGCTGTGGTCTGGTGGTCGCATCTTCACCGCGTCATCGCGGCCTTCGAGGATCTGGACTGCGCCGCGCTTCTTTGAGATAGATGAGGCATCCGCTTGGAACGGAGGAGTGTCCCGATGGCGACCATCGATTCGCAAGTCCACTGCTACGAGGCGAACACCCCGAAACGGCCCTGGAACAGTGTTCCGAACTGGCCCGCTCACGCCACCGGTGACGAGATGGTGGCGGCGATGGACAGGGTCAGCGTCGACGGCGCGATCTTCATCTCCGCCTTTTCCATGTACCGCTACGACGCGAGCTACGCGGTAGAGGTGCAACGGGCTCATCCCGGCCGCTTTGGCATCGTCAAACCGGTCGATCCGGATGATGCGGCAGTGGCCGACGTCATCGCCGACTGGAAGAAGACGCCGGGCGCGGTCGGCATCCGGATCATGATGACGAAAGAAGCCGGGCGCGACCCGAAGGATCCGGGCCTCGACCGGATCCTGCGCGCCGCGGTTCGGTACGACCTGCCGGTCAACATGCTGTGCTGGGGCAACGTGGACACGGGCGCGGCGCTCATCGACCGCCATCCCGACACGCGATTCATCATCGATCATCTGGCCATCATGCAGCCGAGAACGCCCGCCGACCGCTCGCCGCAGCCCTGGGCCGATCTGCCGAAGGTGCTGGACCTCGCCAAGCGCCGGAACGCGGTGATCAAGGTCAGCGGCGCGTGCACGCTCTCGCGGGAGCCCTATCCGTTCCCGGACATCTGGGATCCCCTCGCCCGCGTGTTCGACGCGTGGGGTTTCGAGCGCTGCTTGTGGGGGACCGACTGGACTCGCGCCTTCGCCGTCGTCAACTACGAGCAGGCCGTCGAGCCCTTCCGCCAGACCAATCGCCTCAGCGCCAGTGAACGCGCCATGCTCATGGGCGGCGCCTGCGCGAAGGCGTACGGCTGGTCACCGAAGAAGGCGTGAGGCGCGATCTAGAGCACGCCTCGTCGCTTCAGGTCTCTCGCGGCCACGATCACGAAGACGACGAGCGCTGCGAGGAGCAGCGGCTGCGCGAGGACCATGAACGCGACGAAGTTGTACCAGGTAACTTGAACCAGCAGCCAGACGCACAGCAAGAGCCCGACGGCGGCGAGAGCAATCGCAAGCCGGACCAGCCTCACCGCTTGGCCTCTTTCGGCGTGTGCGCGGGCGTATGACAGGTCAGGCACGATTCCTGCCCCGACATGAGCTGAGGCTGGATCTCCGCGGGATGCCCGTCCGACTTCATGAACTTCTGAGATCCGGCATGGCAGGTCAGGCAGCGAACGTTCGAGTACGGATGGGCGATCTTGATCGGCGTGGTGTAGGTGCCGGCCACGTGGTGCACGACGTGTCGGAGCCCGTCCATCTTCGCGGACAAGGTTCCGAAGAGCCCATAATCGCTATGGCACGTGTAGCACTGATCTGATCGGATATAGCGGTTCTTGAAGTGGACGGCGGCGAGTGACTCGCTGTCGGGGTCTCGGAGATCCGCCACGTGGCCGGTCATGGCGTGGCAGCCGCCGCACGCCCTGACGGTTTCCATGCCCGACATGCCCTGGCTATAGCCGAAGAAGATCACGACGACCGGAAGCACCAGGAGACCGATGAACAGGAGCGCGTGAAGCGGCCGCGAGTCTTCACCGTGTCGTAAACGGCGCCACGCGAGGACCAGCACGCCCAGATTCAGCAGGGCCAATGCGATGCCGAGACCCTGCGCCCATTGCTCGGCAGTGCCGATCCATCCCTCGGGCTGCGGCACTCCTTCGCCTGGCGAGCCGGCGGCCCAGGCGAGGGCCGCGAACGTCACTTCTGTTCCTTGCCGCCCGGGAAGTCCTTGAGCTTCTGGATATCGACCTTCTTCAAGCTGCGCGTCTGCATGTCGGTCATCAGGAACTTACCGCGGTCGTTCAGATCGTCCGGCTTGAAGGTTTCCTTTTTGGGCATGGCCTGCGTGTGGCAGTACTGGCAGTTCTTCGCGGGCATTCCAGCCTTCTTGGCGTCCGAGAGCATCTGGGACGTCGCCCAGGCGCCGGAGACTGGAACGAGGGAGAGAACGATGGCTGCCACGGTTGCTCGAATCACGACACGCATAGCCAACCTCCTCGAATTGGTCGATCCGCCATCCTGACCCGGGTCCGCCGATGCTGGGCCGCCATGCTACTCGACTCGTAGAGGCGTCGGAGCCTGGACCAAGTACCTATTGCCCGTGCGTCGGCGGCCCGGATAGCGTACTCGCTCAATTAGCGCGTACCGACGGTCCCCCAATATCTTGAGGAGACGCCTCGCATGAGCCGATCGGCGATCATCGGTTTGACCGTCGCGATCGGCAGCGCGCTACTCCTCGCTGCCCTGCTCGCGAGCCCCTGGCCGGCCCCCGCCCAGCAACCGGCTCCTACCCAGCAACCCGCCCCTGCCCAGCAACCGGCCGCGGAAGCCTCGCTGCCCGCCGGGTACGTCGGGGCGGAAACCTGCAAGGGCTGCCACGAGGAGGCGTTCGCGAAGTTCGAGACGACCAGGATGGGCCGGCTCTTTCTCAAGCGTCCGCGCAATACCACCGAGCGCCTGGCGTGCGAGAACTGTCACGGGCCGGGTCAGAAGCACGTCGAGGCGGGGGGCGGCAAGGGCGTCGGCGGATTGATCACCTTTGCCAAGAACGACAAGACTCCCGTCGAGCAGCGCAACGCCGCGTGCACGTCGTGTCACTCGAAGGGGCCCCATCTCTTCTGGAAGGGGAGCGCGCACGAGACGCGGGACGTCGCCTGTACCGGCTGCCACAAGGTGATGGAAGACGTGTCTCCACGCTCGCAGCTCGCGCGAGCGACCGAGATCGAGACCTGCGGGACCTGCCACCTCCAGAAGCGAGCGCAGCAGATGCGCTCCTCGCACATGCCACTCCGCGAAGGGAAAATGACGTGTACTTCGTGCCACAACCCGCACGGCACGGTGACGCCGTCCTTGCTGAAGGAAGTCTCGCTGAACAATACCTGCTACACCTGCCACGCGGAGAAGCGTGGCCCGTTCCTGTGGGTGCACGCCCCGGTCAACGAGAGCTGCGCGAACTGCCACGACCCCCACGGCTCCAACCACGAAGCCATGCTGAAGGTCGCCAAGCCGCGGCTCTGCCAGCAGTGCCACATCGAGACCCGGCATCCGACGAGTCCGTACGGGCGTGACACCGGATCACTCAAGTTCGTGATGGGCCGGGCGTGCGTCAGCTGTCACGCGGTCATCCACGGCTCGAATCACCCATCCGGATTCGCGTTCACGCGGTAAGGGGGGCGCCGATGAGAGCGCGGAGCGCGGCCTGGCTGATCGCCCTGGTGCTCCAGGTCCTCGGTGTGGTCGGGGTGGCCTCGGGTCAGACCCAGCTCGGCGAGTGGCATCTCGAGGGCGAGGCGGAGCTCGGCGGCCGCTGGTACATCGAGCGCCCGCCGCAGAGCTCCCGCGCCAAGCTCGAGGAGTATCGGGATCTGAGCCCTGGGGCCGTGCTCTTCGGGCTCAATTTCCGCTTGCTGCGCGCCGACGAGAGCCTGTACGCCGAGTTCGGCGGCTCGAGGTGGGGCTATTCGGATCAGGACTACTACCTGTCGGTTGGTCGCCTCGGCACGTGGCAGTTCGACTTCGTGTGGGATCAGACGCCGCACGTGATTTCGACGAACGCCAGGCTCCTCGCGACCGAGCCGCAGCGCGGTGTCTTCGTGCTCCCCTCACCGCGCCCCGCGCTGAACTTGCACAACTCCGCTCCCGACGTCGACGAGATCAGCGTCCGCTGGGACAAGGCGCTGATGCGTTTCGCGTACTCCGTGTCGCCGAACTTCGATATCTCCGCGGAGTACACCCGGATCCGCAAGGAAGGCGACAAGCCGATGGGCATGGCCTTCGGGAGCCCCGGCGCCAACTTCTACGAAGTGCTCCAGCCCATCGAGCAAACCATCCACGACTTCCGGCTGCGCGGATCCTTCGCAGATCCGAGGTACCAGCTGCAATTCGCGTACGGCGTGTCCATCTTCGAGAACGATCTGACCCGCCTGAGAGTGGACAACCCCTGCGTCGGCAACGGCGCGCCCTGTAGCGCCGGTGAGGCGGGCGGGCCAGGGACGGGCCAGAGCTCGCTTCCGCCGAGCAACATGGCGCACTCGCTGAGCCTGGGCGGAGGCGTGAACCTGCCGCTGCGCACGCGGATCAACGCGAACGTCGCATGGGGTCTTCATCTCCAGAACGACTCGTTCCTGCCGCACACGATCAACCAGGCCCTCGCCGGCGATCCGAGCCTCGCCCTGCCGTCGCACAGCCTGAACGGGCTCGTGCAGACCTGGCTCGTGTACCTGAACGCGACGAGCCGGCCCTTCGACATCGTGACGTTCGGCGCGCGGTATCGGTTCTACGACTACTCGGACCAGAGCCGACAGATCACGTTCGCCGGTACCGCCGTCGACGACAACGCGCTCGGTGAGGCGCGGAGGGCCGGCCGCTGGAGCTGGCAGAAGCAGAACGGCGACGTCGATGCCCGCTGGCGGCTGCTCGAGTCCGTCGCGCTCACGACCGGGGTCGGCTGGGAGAGGTGGGACCGCAACGAGCACCGCGAAGTGCCGATCAGCAATGAGTACTTCGGCAAGGTCGCGTTGGACGTGACGCCGACCGAGTGGCTGCTGGCGCGACTCACCTACACGCCCTCGTTCCGGAGAATCGAAAAGTACAAGACGTTTGCTCACCTGGAGCACACGGTCGTCGAGGATCCGGGCGGCGCTGCGGCGGCCGGTCAAAGCGTATTCCTGAGAAAGTTCGACGAGGCCGACCGGGACCGCCAGAAGGTCGACGCGCAGCTCCAGTTCACGCTGGGCAATTCATTCTCGGCCACGCCGAGCGTGGGCTACCACACGGACAACTACATCGACTCGCGACTGGGCCTGCAGCAGGAAACCGGATGGGTCGCCGGGATCGACCTCAGCTGGAGACCTCTCGAGCGCGTCGCCCTCGCGGCCGGCTATACCTACGAGCGGCTGTCCCAGACGATGCGCTCGCGTAGCCGCCCGGTCACCGGTGGGGAGACGATCGATACCGCCGATTTCGACTGGGTCTCGGACATCACGGACACGGTCCACACGGTCTACGCAGGCGTCAAGGCCGCGCTCATCCCGAAAGTGCTCGACCTGAGGTTCGACGCGAACTACTCGACGTCGCTCGGGCGAATCGACAACAGCAACCCGACGCAGCCGGTCACCGGAACCGTGGCTCAGAACAACACCGCGACCGTTCAGAAGTGGCCGGCCTTCGAAGACACGCTCGTCCACCTCGAGACCGCGCTCATCTACTACTTCGACAAGAACTGGGCGGCGAAGCTCGGCTACGCGTTCGAGATGTTCAACCAGTCCGACTGGCGGACCAACCTGAATCCCTTCCTGCCCGGTGTGTCGTCGATCTGGCTCGGCAACACGCTGCGTGATTACACGGCCCACATGATGGGGGCCTCCGTCTCCTATCGCTTCAAGTGAGCGGCGGAGGCAAGGCGTTCCCCAGCTGAACGCTGGAGAGGTCGAGCTCGCGTAGTCTCCCTCCCGTAGCAAACCCGTTCTCGTCGAGACCTCGTGCCTCGTAGTATCCGCGAAGCATCCCCTCGAGCTCCGCAGCGGTGAGAGCGACGCCGTGGGCGACGCCACTAGGTAGAGCCTCACCCAGGAGCCGCGGCGGCAGCCAATCGTCTTGGGGTTGCCAGCCCTCCCGTTGATTGAACAGCCTCTTGAGCATGTGAATGCGCTCCCCGATCCGCCGTAGCTCGCGGTCGGAGCAATCCCAGCCCGTGACTCTGTTCAAGAGCTCCGCAGCTTCGCCGTAAAAGTCGGCAAAGCACTTTCGCAGGAACTTGCAGACGATCAGCGAATCCAGCACGGCGGCATGATCTTCGGACGCAGCCACCAGTCTGCCTCGGCTCGAATCGGCCCGGAGCCGGTCGACTTCACCAGAGAAGTCCGCTTCATAGGCGCCGGAGCGATTGTGACAAGCGCCGCGTGGACTCACCGCCAGGCCCAGCGCCAGGGTCTTGAGACCTCGCGGCTCGTACCCGGGCAGCTCCAGGCCCTTCACGTGCATGGCCCACTCCGAGCTCTGTCCCCCGATTTCGATCGAAGCCCTTCGAGTACCTTCCGCCAACACGTCGCCAAGCCCGGATCGCGTCGCGATCGCCGGGATCGCGGCGAGGACGCCGTCGGCCTGGCCAAATCGGAGGCCGAATTTCTGAGATTTGGTCAGGAGCCCGTGTTCCTCGCACTCCATCGCCCAGGCCAACGTGCCCCCGGTGCTGATCGTATCGAGTCCATAGTGATCGCAGAGCGACGCGGCCTGAAGGATGGCGTCCGGATCGTTGACGCCGCAGAGCGGGCCGAGCGAGAACAAGGTCTCATATTCGAGTCTCTGCTCTCCCCCGTTGAGGGACCTGAACAGACGCTCGCAGCGAATCGAGCAGAGGGCACACCCGTGCCGACGAGCAAAATGCGTTTCGGAAAGCGTCTCGCCGCTCACGGCGTCTGAATCGTCGAAGGTCGATAGCTGAAAATTCCGCGTAGGCAAGACGCCAAGGCGATTGAAGACGGCCAGATTCGCCACGGTCCCGATATGTCGATACTTGTCGGTGACGGCGCTCAAGCTCCGCGCACGCAACGAGCTGGCGATGGCCTTGACGCCGTCGGGGTCGAATACGAAAGTCTCTCCATCGCCACACAGGGCGATCGCCTTGAGATTCTTCGATCCCATCACCGCGCCCGCGCCCCCGCGGCCGGCATGCCGCCCTTCGTTGCTGATCGTCGCGAAGCGGACGCGATTCTCCCCCGCCAACCCGATGGCGGCGACCCGAACGGCATCAGAGCCCAGCTCAGCCCTGATTGCCGCTTCGGTTTCCCTCGGGCTTTTCCCTCGCAAGTGCCCGGCGTCCCTGATCTCGACCCGCTGGGGACTGATGAGAAGGTAGACCGCCGAGGCGGCTTGGCCGGTGATGACGATGGCGTCGAGGCCCGCGCGTTTCAACTCGAGCGCGAAATGGCTGGAGGAGAGCGAGTCTCCGATGAACCCGGTGAGTGGAGATTTGGTGACCGCTCCAAATTTGGCCGTCGTGGTGAGGCCGGTGCCGACCAGTGGGGCGCTGGTGAAGATCAACGGATTCGCGGGCGAGAACGGATCGACGGCCGGCGGCGCGTATTCGTAGAGCAGACTCGTGCCGAGCCCGATGCCACCGAGGAACGCGCGCAGCCGTCGCTCGGAGAGCTCGTGCCATGAGCTGGCACCGGCGCTGAGATCGATCTGGAGCAGCCGGCCGTGAAAACCGTAGATGATCAACCTCCGGCGTCTGCGGGAAGGATGAGGACCTTGTCACCCGATCGAATCTCGGCCGCCGGGTCGCGTACGAACTCCAGCCCATTGACGTTGCACGCGCAGGCGCCGATCAAGCGGCTCTTTGACTGATCGATGACCCGGCCGACCAGATTGGGCAGCTTTTCGGCCAGGCTTGAGAAGACACGGCCGAGGGTTGCCGGCAGCGCGAGCTCGAGATCAACTGTTCGCGTCTTGGCAAGGAGCCGTGCCATCCCGAAGAGCTCCACCGTGCAGCTCACGACCTCGCGATCGATTCGATTCGCTGACGAAGTCGGCTCGCCGGTGGAGCGATGCACGGCGAGGCGCGCGTAGGCGTCGGCCGGGGTCATGTCGCAAGAGGGTGGGCCGCCAGCGAGGTCCCGTCCATGCGACCTAGGTCGCATGTCGCGAGGACAGATTTGGGACCTAAGTCCAATTGGAGCACAGCGACGTTGTCCCGATGCTTCGGTAGCGATTCGTCGAGTGAAATGAGGACGAGATGAGCGACGAAACGGTGACCCCGCAAGACACAAGGAACTCAGCTGGCGCGGACAGCCCACGGCCCACGCGCCGTCAGTTCCTCGGCGGATTGACCACCGGGACAGTAGCGATCGGCGCTGTATCGCAGGCGGGGTGTGGCCCGGCAGTTCCACCGCTCAAGACGCTCGGTGCGACGGCGACGACCACCGTGTGCCCCTTCTGCGGCGTCGGCTGCGGCCAGGTGGTCTCCACGCAGCGCGACACGGTCATCAATATCGAGGGCGACCCGGCCCATCCGATCAGCGAGGGCACCCTGTGCAGCAAGGGCGCCGCCGGCATCCAGGTGGTGAACAACCCCCGACGCCTGCAGAAGGTGCTCTACCGAGCCCCGGGCGGCAAGGCCTGGGAGGAGAAGACGTGGGACTGGGCCCTTGAGCGCATCGCCGCGCGGGTCAAGGACACACGGGACAAGACCTTCAAGACGACTGTCGACGGCCGCGTGGTCAACCGCACCGAGGCCATCGCCTGCCTGGGCGGCTCGGCGCTCGACAACGAAGAAGCCTATCTGCTGGTGAAGCTCATGCGGGCCATGGGCCTGGTGTACATCGAGCACCAGGCCCGTCTCTGACACAGCTCCACGGTCGCCGGACTGGCGGCCTCGTTCGGCAGGGGCGCGATGACCAACCACTGGGTGGACATGATCAACGCCGACGTCGTCATGATCATGGGCGGCAACCCGGCGGAGGATCACCCCATTGCCATGAACTGGCTGACGCGCACCAAGGAGCGCGGCGCCTACATCCTGCACGTCGATCCCCGCTTCAACCGCACGAGCTCGATCGCCGACGTCTTTGCCAAGCTGCGCTCCGGCACCGACATCGCCTTCGTCGGCGGGATGATCAAGTACGCCATCGACCACAACCGCATCCAGCAGGAGTACGTGCGCGAGTACACCAACGCCTCGTGGATGGTCAGCGACGGCTACGGCTTCGCCGACGGGCTGTTTGCCGGCTTCGATCCCGCGAAGAAGAGCTACGACCGCGCGCGCTGGGCCTGGGCACTCGATGCACAGGGACAGCCGCGGCGCGACCCAACGCTCAGGCACCCGCGCTGCGTCTTCCAGCTCTTGAAGGCGCACTTCTCCCGTTACGACGTCGACACGGTGTGCCGCATCACCGGCACGCCGAAGGAAGCGTATCTGCGCGTGTGCGAGCTCTACACGTCGACCTACGCCCCCGATCGGGCTGGCACGTGGCTCTATGCGATGGGGACGGCGCAGCATAGTCACGGCACGCAGAACGTCCGTTCATACGCAATATTGCAGTTGCTGCTCGGCAACATCGGGGTGGCCGGCGGCGGCGTCAACGCCATGCGCGGCGAGTCGAACGTCCAGGGCTCGACCGATCAGGGGCTGAACAACGACATCCTGCCCGGCTACCTCAAGACGCCGGGGGAAGCGGACAAGGATCTGGCGACCTATCTCAAGCGGGTGACTCCCGTTACCGCCAATCCGCAGAGCGTGAACTGGCTTCAGAACATGCCCAAGTACGTCGTGAGCCTGCTGAAGGCCTGGTGGGGCGAGCACGCCCGCCCCGACAACGACTTTGCTTTCTCCTACCTGCCCAAGCAGGGCCCGGGGTTCCAGGGCCAGGGATACGCGTTCCTGGCGCTCACTCACGCGATGCTCGCCGGCGACGTGAAGGGATTGTTCTGCGTCGGTCAGAATCCGGCGGTCGGCGGCGCCAACGCGCGTCTCATCCGGGCAGGTCTAGACAAGCTCGACTGGATGGTGGTCGTCGATCTCTTCGAGCACGAGACGGCAGGGTTCTGGAAGCGGCCGGGGGTCGACCCGACGAAGATTCCGACCGAGGTCTTCGTGCTGCCCGCGACTTCGGCCGTCGAGAAAGAGGGGAGCATCGTCAACAGCGGCCGCTGGGCGCAGTGGCGCCACCGCGCGGTGAAGCCCATCGCCGCCTGCCGCCCCGATCTCGAGATCATCGACGGCCTCGCCAAGGCCATGAAGCGTGTGTACGAGAAAGACGGGGTATTCCCCGAGCCGATCCGTCACCTCGCGTGGGACTACGGGCACGAGGCGGATCCGCACAAGGTCGCGCGGGAGCTGAACGGACGTTATCTGGCGGATGTCACCCAGCCCGACGGGACGCGCATCGCCACCGGCAAGCAGGTGTCGGGCTTCGCGCAGCTCCGCGACGACGGGAGCACCATGTCGGGAAACTGGATCTACTGCGGCGGCTATACAGAGGAAGGCAATCTGGCGGCCCGGCGCGATGCGACCGACGCCGTCAACGGCATCGGGCTCTATCCGAAGTGGGCGTGGGTATGGCCGATGAACCGCCGCATCCTGTACAACCGCGCCTCCGTCAACCGGAAGGGCGAACCGTTCAACCCGCGCAAGTGGGTCGTCCGCTGGAACGCCGAGAAGAAGGCGTGGGAAGGTGATGTTCCCGATGGCGCCATGCCGCCGGGCGAGATGAACCCCTTCATCATGCTCGCCTCCGGGGTCGGACAGCTCTACGCGCCCGAGATGGTCGACGGTCCGTTTCCGGAGCACTACGAGCCGGTCGAGAGCCCGGTCCGAAATCTGCTGTCGAAGGTCCAGTCGAGCCCCTGCGCGCAGGTGTGGAGCTCAACGGAGTTCGACAAATACGGGACCGCCGAGGTCTATCCCATCGTCGCCACCACCTATCGTGTGTCCGAGCACTGGCAGACGGGCGCCATGAGCCGCAACATGCCGTGGCTCGCGGGCCTGGTCCCGAGCCCCTTCGTGGAGATCGGGACGGCGCTGGCCACGCGGGAAGGAATCAAGAGCGGAGACAGGGTAATCGTGAGCAGCGCCCGCGGCTCCATCGAAGTCTACGCACTCGTCACGGAGCGCTTCCAGCCATTCTTCGTCGACGGCCGGCTGATCGACGAGGTCGGCCTGCCCTGGCACTGGGGCTACGCGGGCATCGTGACTGGCGACATCGCCAACGATCTGACCGCGAGCGTGGGTGACGCCAACACGCAGATACCCGAGACCAAGGTGTTTCTCTGTAACCTCCGAAAGAAGAGTCTGGCATGACGACGCCTTCGGCAAAACCGAAGGCGATGATCCAGGACAACACCCGCTGCATCGGCTGCCGCGCGTGCATGATCGCCTGCAAGTCGTGGAACAACCGGCCGGCGGACCACACGGAGTTCTTCGCCGGCCCGGGGTATCAGAACCCGGTCGATCTCGACGCCAACAACTACACGCTCATCACCTTCAACGAGATCGTCACCGGCGCGCAGCCGGACTGGGTCTTCGGCCGCCAGCTCTGCATGCACTGCGCGCATCCGGCCTGTGCCTCGGCGTGCCCGACCACGGCGCTGACCAAGACGGCGCTCGGGCCCGTGGTGTTCAACGAGTCACGGTGTATCGGCTGTCGGGCCTGCATGCAGGCCTGTCCGTTCCTGATTCCCAAGTACGACTACGAGAACCTGAATCCGAAGATTCACAAGTGTACGTTCTGCGCCGATCGCATCGAGACGGGGCTGAAGCCGGCGTGCGCAACCGTGTGCCCGACCGCCGCCATCAGCTTCGGCGACCGCGACGACATGGTGGCCGAAGCCAAGCGGCGAATCGCGACAGCGCCCGGCACGTATATCCCGGAGATCTACGGCCTGGACGACGTCGGCGGGACCAGTGTCTTGCACCTGTCCTCGGTGCCGTTCGAGCAGATCGGCTACATCACCGGCCTGCCGAAGACGCCGATGCCGGACTTGACACACCGATGGCTCCGCGTCACACCGCACTTCTTCGCCCTGCTGTACGCCGTATTCGGCGCGCTCACCTGGATCATGCATCGACGCTCGAGCCGCGCGGAATCGAAGGACAAGGACCACACGACGTGAACTGGCGGGTCCGGCTCACTCGGTGGGACCTGATATTGCTGGCAATCACGGCGGTGGGTGTCGTGCTGGCCGTGGTGAGATATGCGGGCGGGATCGGCAGCGTCGCCAACATCAACAACGCCTATCCCTGGGGCTGGTGGGTCGGCTTCGGGATCATGACGATGATCGCGCTCGGCGGCGTCGGCTTCACGATCACGCTGCTGGTGGAGATCCTCGGCAGGCACCGCTACCACGTGCTCCTGCGTCCCGCCGTGCTCATGGGCCTGCTCTGCTACGCGAGCGCCATCGTCATGCTCATGGTGGAACTCGGCCGGCCGTGGAAGGTCTGGATGATCCTGGTGTCGTGGGCGCCCAGCGCCGCGCTGTACGAGGTCGGCTGGTGCGCCTTCCTATACCTCAACGTGCTCGTCCTCGAGTTCGCGCAGGTTCCGCTCGAAGAGCTCGGCTGGGGACGCGCGCTGAAAGTCCTTCGTGTGATCTACATCCCGATCATGCTGCTCGGCGTGACCTTGTCGCACCTGCATCAATCATCGCTGGGGACGCTGCTGACCCTCATCCCTCACAAGATCAACGCTCTCTGGTGGTCGGATCAACTCCCGCTGATCTTCCTGTTCTCGGCCATGATGGCGGGCCCGGCGCTGGCGATCCTGGAGCATCTGGTGGCCGCGCGGTGGCTCGGGTTCCCACCGAACATGGACATGCTGGCCGGTCTCGCTCGCATCGAGGCGTGGCTGGTCGGGCTGCTGCTGGTCTTTCGAATCGGCGACCTCGTCGTCCGCGGCGCCGTGGACGCCGCGCTGAGCGGGACGTCGTTCGCAGCGTCCTTCTGGGTCGAGATCGGCTTCGGCCTGCTGCTACCGCTCGTGCTCTTGATGATGCCCGAGGTGCGCGAGAGCCGGGCCGGGCTGGCGACCGCGTGCAGCCTCGTCGTGGCCGGTGTGCTGCTGCACCGGCTGAACGTGGCCGTGTTCGGGTTGCGTGTCCGCCACTGGGAAACCTACGTGCCGTCCTTGGGCGAGATCGGCATCTCGCTGGGTATCGCGGCCGGAGCCGTGTTCGTGTTCGGCGTGCTGGTACGCATTCTGCCGATCCATGAGGAGCTGCCGCCAACATCGTCGGCGCCCGAGTCTCGCGCCGCGGCGCCCGCCGCCGCCGCGTGGCACGGTGCTCGGGGTGTGTCCTGACGTGACGACCGACCGACCATCGCGGATCTCGGGCTTTCGCGTCGTCCTGGCACTCGTGCTGCTCGTCAACCTCATCCTGACGATCGCGCTGATCACGCAGGTGCGCGAGATCCAGCAGCGCGTCGCGCGCCTGCCCGCGGATCTGGCCACGAAGCGCGATGTCGCCTCCTTACGCCCCCTCCAGGTGCGTCAGATCATCCAGAAGAATTGTGTCGAATGCCACAGCGCGCGCCGGCTCGGCGTCACCGTATCGATGGAGCCGACGGAGATCCGCGGCACCGTCGAGCGCATGCAGACCCACCCGGGCGCCAACATCCCGGAACGTGAGCTCGAGCGCATCAGTGCCTCCATCATGGTGGTTCGGTGCGCGCGCTGTCACGACGAAGGGACGCTCAACCTGATGGTGCTCAAGACGCAGCCGGAGCGGATCGCCACGGTCCGCCGCATGGCGGCACTGCCCGGGTCGGGCGTGCGGCCGGATCAGGTGACTGCCATCGCCCAAGCATTCGAGAAGCTGCTCTCGCAATAGGTGGGCGCCGAGGGCCGCCCGGTCCTCAGCTGAGCTCCGCCATGAGCTCCCGGGCGCGGTCGAGCTCCTCCGGCGTGTTCACGTTCATGAAGACGAGGCGCGGGTCGCGAAATCGCGCGACGTCCGCCTCGGTGATCTCGACGACGCGGACCTTCTCGAAGAAGCCGATGATCTTCAGCTTTCCGGCAAGCAGCCGTTCCTCGATGTGAGGCAAGCATGCCTTGCCATACGCGGCGTGCAGGGTCTCGAGCTGATCACCGACTCGCGGGATCACGACGTCTCCCTCGCCCGACCGTTCGGCCACGAGTTTGAGGACCTCGGGGTGCAGGAACGGCATGTCACACGCCACCGTGAGCGCGGCCTGACCCGGCGCGGCCCTGAGACCTGAATAGATTCCACCGAGCGAGCCACGATCCGGATAGACGTCCTGAACCATCGGAAGCCCGAGAAACGCATAGAGTTGAGGCGTGTTGGTCACCACGAGCACATCGTCGACCACGGGCGTGAGCGCCATGAGCACGCGCTCGACCAGGCGCCGCCCGCCAAGCTCCATGAGGCCCTTGGGCCGCCCGCCCATCCGTACGCTCCGGCCACCCGCCTGGATGACTCCGGTGACTCTCATTCAAAGCTTCGCGTTGGCGGCGGAATCTCGACAGCGGTTACAGAAGGCCTCGCCGCTTCAGATCTCGCCGCCGTGACGAAGATGAGCAGCGCCGCGAGGAGCATCGGATGCGCGACCGTCATGAAGGCAACGAATTGTACCAGGTGACCCGTACGAGCCAGATGCGGTTGACTGTCGCCCGAGAATCCCCTACCGTCCAGCCAAAGTCGCGTGAGGAGAATGACATGCTCGTGAAGCCTGAAGAAGTCGGACTGTCGTCGGGGCGCCTCGGACGCATCAGCGATCATCTCAGACGCTATGTCGACGCCGGCAAGCTGGCCGGCACCCTCACCCTGGTTGCCCGTCGGGGAAAGATCGCCTACTTCGAGCCGCTGGGACATCTCGAAGTCGAGCGCAAGCGAACCGTCGCGCCCGATTCGATCTTCCGAATCTATTCGATGACCAAGCCGATCGCGAGCGTCGGGCTGATGATGCTGTGGGAGCAAGGGCGGTTTCAGCTCGACGATCCCGTATACAAGTTCATTCCGTCGTGGCGCGATCAGCGCGTCTTCGTCGGCGGCAACCACCCCGCGTGGAAGACGACACCGGTCGAGCGGCCGATGACGGTGCGCGACCTGTTGAGCCACACCTCTGGGCTCACCTATGGCTTCATGGAGCGGACCAACGTCGACGCGGCCTACCGCAAGCTCGGCGTCGCGGATCGGACGCGGAGCGGCTACACCGCGCGCGACATGGTGGAGGAGCTCGCGACGCTGCCGCTCGAATTCTCTCCAGGTACACGCTGGAACTATTCCGTCTCGACGGACGTCGTGGGGCATCTGATCGAGCTCATCTCGGGGCAGCGGCTCGATGCCTACCTCCGCGAGCACGTCCTGCAGCCTCTCGGCATGACGGACACGTCGTTCGTGATCGCGGAAGAAAAGAGCAGGCGCTTCGCCGCGAACTACCAGCGGCTCGCGGATGACAGCCTGAAGCTCGTCGACGATCCCGCCAAGAGCATCTACCGCGACGGCGCGTTCTTCTCCGGCGGCGGCGGGCTCGTGTCGACGGCCAACGACTACTTCCGGTTCGCCTCGATGATGCTGAACAAGGGCGAGCTCGACGGCATTCGACTGCTCGGACGCAAGACGGTCGAGCTGATGACGATGAATCACCTACCCGACGGCCAGGATCTGACGTACCTGGCGCTGCCCGGCATGTTCACCGAGACCGCTTATGCCGGCGTCGGCTTCGGTCTCGGCTTCTCGGTCATGCAATCGCCGGCGCGCGCACAGATCGCCGGCACGCCGGGTGAGTTCGCGTGGGGCGGCGCCGCCGGGACCGCGTTCTGGATCGATCCCGGCGAGCAGATGATCGTGGTGTTCATGACGCAGATCATGCAGATGGGCTTACCCGCGCCGTACCCGCTGCGTCGCGAGCTGCGCACGCTCACCTATTCGGCGATTATCGAATAGCCGGCGTCGCCGTCGTTGCCGCATGTCGCGCCTCAACACCAAAAAGCGAGCGCGTCTCCCGGACAGAGCCTTCGCGTACATCGACTCGCGCGGGCGTCGCCGGCTGCCGGTCCACGACAAGGCGCACGTGAAGAACGCGCTCGCGCGGTTCAGTCAGGTCATCTTCGAGACGGATGCCGCGCGAGAGCAGGCGCGCCGCCGGCTGCTCAACGCGGCCAAGAAGTTCCGCATCGTGCCGGTCGGATTCATCACCGGCCAGCTGCAATCCGAGCAGCAGGACGCCAGGACCGGTCGCCTCGTGATCGAGCTCGGGCGGAACCCGGCGCCGGGCGAGCTCGAACGGCGATTGCGCACGGTCCTTCGTGATCCGACCTTGGCCGTTCTGAACTGGTCCGATGCGTCGGGAGCCTACGTGGACGCCACCGGCAAGCCTGTCCCGCTGCCGGCGGAGGGGGACAAGCGCGCCGTGACGTTTCTCGAGCGCCAGGGACGCCCGATGACGGCGCTCGTACACAACCCGATGGCCCTCGACAATGCGAATCTTTCGGAAACCGTGCTGACGGCGGTGCGCTTCGTGGTCGAGAAGGAACGCCTGCGCGGCCAGATCCAGGCCACATCGACCGATGCCGCGGCGCTGCCAAGCGGGTTCGTCACGCTTCTCATGACCGACATCGAGGGTTCGACGGCTCTGCTTCGAAGACTTGGCGACGACTACGGCGCGCTGCTGAACGACGTCAGGTCCGTCGTCCGCAGAGCGGTATCACGCGGGAACGGCCGAGAAATCGATGCCCGTGCCGACGAGTTTTTCGCGGTCTTCGATCGCGCCGCGGCGGCGGTCGAGGCGGCGGTGGCGATCCAGCGGGCGCTCGGCAACCGCGACTGGCCGGACGATCTGGAGGTGCGGGTGCGCATCGGGATTCACAGCGGCCACCCGACACTCACTGATGTCGGCTACATCGGGCTGGCTGTCCATACGACGGCCCGCGTCTGCGCCGCGGCGCATGGGGGGCAGATCGTCGTGTCAGCCGCCACCAGAGCGGCCGCTGGGAAATCCGCGGCAGGCGGTTTCCGATTCCGGAGCCTTGGTCGACATCGCCTCGCCGGTCTTCCAGACGCCGAGGAGCTCTTTCAGGTTCAGGCGCAGGGTCTGCGCGTCAGCTTTCCACCGCCCCGCGCCGGCCGTCGCGCGGCGCCACGCCAACGCTCCAAAGATTCCGCTCCTACACAGCGACAGCTGCAGCTTCCTGAGCTCAGCTGAGCGGCGGCACGCCTCTTTTGCTACTCTCCGCCGCGAGGCCGGCCCGCTTGACGGGCCCGGTCGAATCATTCACGGAGGAAGAGGATGAGTGAGCCGAGATTCACGACGCTGACGCCCGAGACCATGACCCCCGATCAGAAGCGCGTGGCCGACGCGATCCAGTCAGGCCCGCGCGGCTCCGGACTGCGCGGCCCCTTCAATGCGCTGCTGCGAAGCCCCGAGCTCTGCGATCTCGTCCAGCGCGTCGGCGCCTACGTGCGGTTCGGCAGCTCGATCCCGCAGCGACTGAACGAGATGGCGATCATCATGGCCGGTCGCAAGTGGACGGCGCAGTACGAGTTCTACGCGCATCGCCGACTCGCCCTCGAAGCCGGATTGAGCCCGGCCATCGCCGACGCCATCGCGGCGAACCAGCGCCCTGGGGGCATGGCCAAGGACGAGGAGACCGTTTACGACTTCGTCTCGGAGCTCCTGGCGACAGGCAAGGTCTCGGACGCGGCGTACCAGCGCGTCAAGGACGCATTCGGCGAGCGCGGCGTCGTCGATCTCGTCGGCGCGGTCGGCTACTACAGCCTCGTGTCGATGACCTTGAACGTCGCGCAGGTGCCGCTGCCCGCGGGCGTGACGCCGCCGCTGAAGTAGTCGATAACCTCGATCAGCTACGCGCTGCACCTCTAAAGCGTTTCGGGGGTTAGCGACTCCTCGTCGCTAACCCCTGCAGAATTCCAGCTCACGTTCGCGCCGACCTCTGCGTCTACGGGGCGTGGATCGACAACGCCCGAGGACGAACAACCGATCAGAGGGAGGGGCACACCAATGTCGGAAAAGAACAAGGCGATCGTCGCACGCTGGTTCACCGAATTCTGGGGAAACCCGTGGAACCCCGCCGTCATCGACGAGCTGGCAGCCCCGGACATCCGCTTCGAGTACTCGATGCACGCGCCTCGCCGCGGCCGCGAGGACGTGAAGAAGTTCGCCGCCGAGTTCCGCGCGGCCTTCCCTGACCTGAATTTCTGGGGCACCGCCGATCTCATCGCCGAGGGCGACTACGTGGTCGGCCGGTGGGAAGGCGGTGGCACGCATACCGGGAAAGCCTTCAGCGATCGGGCGTGCGTCGCGCACGCCCGGACGTCCTCGATTGAACACCGCACGATGCACGGGAGACCATCATGACGCGCGAGATCTTGTTTCTGTGGCCGGGTAGGAGAGCTCGAGGATCGGGAACCGGTCTACGCAGGCGACGGCGATTGGGGACTGCGCTGCCCCGCGTGCGGCCGCCTCGATCGTCTGGAAGCCTGGTCGGAGGCGGCCCGCGCCGCGACGTTGGCCGAGGCCGCACGGCGGCGGGGGATCACGGTAGAGTGGACGATCTCACGTTTGGAGCCGCCGGAGCGTTTATCAGTGCGATGAGCGCGAGCCTGCCGCCCTTCGAGGACATCGTCACCGCGCACGGACCGACCGTACTCCGGCTGTGCCGGGCCGTCCTCGGGCCGATGGACGCCGAGGACGCGTGGTCCGAGACCTTTTTGGCTGCGCTGCGGGCCTATCCGACCCTTCGACCAGGTAGCAACGTGAAGGCGTGGCTCATCACGATCGCCCACCGGAAGGCCATCGACCAGACGCGGGCTCGGGCCCGGCGCCCGCTCCTGGTCGACTCGCTCCCGGAACTGCCCGCCCCGAGCAAGAACGACCAGTGGGACGGGGATCTGTGGGCCGCCATGCAGGCCCTGCCGTTCAAGCAGCGCGTGGCGGTGGCGTATCACTACGTCGCCGGGATGCCCTACGCGGACGTGGCCGCCCTCACCGGCGGCAGTCAGGACGCCGCCCGTCGAGCCGCCGCGGACGGCATCGCGACACTACGCAAGACCTATGGGGAGGAAGGCACGCGATGAACATACACGACCCGCGCGAGCCGAACCGGAGCGACGTCTTCGTCACGCTGCCGACCATCGACGAGCAGAGGATCGAGGAGGAGACCACGCGCAGACTACACGACCGTCTCGTCCGCGAAGCCCAGGCGGCAGGACTCCTGGATGTCGCCTACCGGACCATCGATTCGCCCGTCGGCCCGCTCCTGCTCGCGGCGACCGCGAAGGGATTGGTGCGCGTCGCCTACCGGTGCGAAGGCCACGAGCAGGTCCTCGAGCGTCTGGCTCGAGACCTGAGTCCTCGCATTCTGCACGCGCCCGCGCGCCTCGATGCAGCGGCGAAGGAGATCGACGAGTACTTCGCCGGCCTCCGCCAGCGGTTCGACCTGCCGGTGGACCTGAGCCTCGCGCGCGGGTTTCGCCGCCTGGTCCTGACGCGCTTGCGCGCGATCGGCTACGGCCAGACCGAAAGCTACGCGGCCATCGCGGCCGCGGCCGGCAACCCGAAGGCGGTGCGTGCGGTCGGAACCGCATGCGCGACCAACCCTGTCCCGGTGGTCGTGCCCTGCCACCGCGTGGTGCGCAGCGACGGCTCCATCGGTCAGTACGTCGGCGGCATCGACGCGAAGCGAGCTCTGCTCACGATGGAGGGCGCCGCATGACCGCGCGAACGTACACGCTGGTCGGCCAGGACCGGCGGAAGTCCGCGGGCCGGCCGCGAGTACAAGCTACCGCTCAGGCGCTCGGCGTCTTCGCGACCGCCCTGGCCGCATTCGCATCCGCACCGCTCCAGCCGCCGCCCAGCGCCTTGTAGAGACTCACCGCGGCCTGCAGCCGGTTGAGCTGGATCTGCGCGAGCCCATCCTGCGCCGCGAACAGCGTGCGCTGGGCGTCGAGCACCGTGAGCAGGTCGTCGGCGCCGGCGCGATAGCGGATCTCGGCCAGGCGCAGCGCCTCGCGCGCCTGCGTCTGCACGTCCTCCTGCAGCTGCTCCTGCTGACCCAGGCGCGAGGTGGCGGCCAGCGACTGCTCGACGTCCGCGAAGGACGACAGGATCGCCTTGCGATAGGTCTCGACCAGCTCGCGCTCCTTCGACTCGGCGACGGCCTTCTGGGCGCGCAGGCGGCCGCCGTCGAAGATCGGCTGCAGCAGTGACGCCGCGATGCTCGCCGCCGCCGTCGCGCCCATCGTGGACACCGACGTCAGCGCGGCGGTGGCCAGGCCGGCGGTGCCCGTAAGGGTGATCGTCGGCAGCAGCGCGGCGCGGGCGGCGGCGACGTCGGCGTTCGCCGCAGCCAGCTGCGCCTCGGCGCTCGCCAGGTCCGGACGGCGGACGAGCAAGGTCGAGGGCAGCCCGGGGTCGATCGACGGCACCGCCAGATCGGTGATGCCGGTGGCCTTGACGTCGAAGCCCTCCGGCGGCCGGCCGAGCAGGATCGCGAGGGCGGCAAGCGTCTGGCGCTCCTGCTGTTCGAGCGGCAGCAGCGCCGCCTTCTGGGAGGAGACGGTGCCCTGCTGGCGCGAGACGTCGAGCGCCGAGGCCGCACCGTTGCGCGCGCGCGCCGACACGAGGTCCAGCACCTTCTGCGCCGTATCGAGGTTGTCGCGCGCGATGGCCAGGCGCGTGCGCAGCGCCAGCACATCGAAGTAGCTGGCGGCGACGCCCGAAACGAGCGTGAGCTGCGCAGTGTCGCGATCGAAGCGCGAGGCCGACGCCGACGACTGGGCGGCGCGCACGCCCGCGCGGTTCTTCCCCCACAGGTCGAGCTCGTAGCTCGCGGTGAGCCCAATGTTGGCCGCACTGTCGGTCACCGCGGTGGTCTTTCCGGCGGTACTGCCGCTGCGACGCCCCGAGGCATCACCACCAAGGTTCAGCTGTGGAAACAGAGAGGCGCCGGCAACGCGCACCTGGGCCTCGGCCTGGTTGACCCGCTCGGTGGCGATGGCCAGATCGGGGCTGTCAGCCAGCGCCTCGGCGACGAGCGAGGCCAGCTCCGGCGAGTCGAAGCTCGTCCACCACGTCGGCGTCACCGCCGCCGCATCGGCCGGCGACAACTCGTTCCAGCTCCCGGCCACAGGTACCTGCGGTTCGAGCTGCGGACTCACGATCGCGCAGCCCGAGAGGCTTGCGACCAGCGCCACGGCCATCGCGCGTCGAAACAAGCTCTTCATGGTCGTCACTCCGAGGCCAGCGCTACGACCGGGTCGAGCGCTGCCGCCTTGCGAGCAGGGAGATAGCCGAACACGAGGCCCGTGAGGAACGCACAGCCGAACGCGAGCACGATCGGACCGGCCGAAATCGTCACGGCGGTACCGAACAGCCGGATCACCAGCGCGCTGGCCAGGCCGCCGGCGACCCCGATTAGACCGCCCAGGCCGGAGACCGCCACCGCCTCGGTCAGGAACTGCTGCATGATGTCGCGCACGCGCGCGCCGGTGGCCATCCGCACGCCGATCTCACGCGTCCGCTCCGTCACGTTGACCAGCATGATGTTCATCACGCCGATGCCGCCGACCAGCAGCGAGATGGCGGCGATGGATCCGAGCAGGATCGTGAGCGTGTTCTGCGTCTCCGTCGCCGTGTCGATCAGCGAGGCCATGTTGCGGATCTGGACGTCCTCCTTGCCGTGCCGGCCGATGAGGAGCTGCGTGACGGCCGTCTGGGTCTCGTCGATCCGCGCCACGTCGTCCACCGCGACGGTGATGTTGCGCAGGTAGCGCTGGCCGAAGAGCCGCAGGCTCCCGGTGGTGTACGGCACGAACACCGTGTCGTCCTGGTCCTGGCCCGTCGGCGAGGCGCCGCGCGGGCTCATCACGCCGATCACCTGGAACAGGACGTTGTTCAGCACGACGTGCTCGCCGATCGGATCGCGGCCGTCGGGAAACACGTTGTCGACCACGGTCTGCCCCAGCACGACCACCGGCGCGTAGCTGCGCGCGTCGGCCTGGGAGAAGAACGTCCCGCGCGCGATCGGCCAGCCGCGCGCCAGCGGAAAGTTGGCACCCGTCGCCGTCGCCTGGGTCTGATAGTCGAGGTTGCCGAAGCGCGCGGTGACGGTGCCGCCGAGCTCGGGCACCGAGGCCAGCACGTTGGGTAGCGCCGCCAGCGCGTCGGCGTCCTCTGGCGTCATCGTCGCGATGCTGCCGCCGGCGGCGCCGCGGTTGGACGTGGCCGGCCGCACCAGCAGGAGATTGGTCCCCATGCCGCTGATGCGATCCAGCACGGCCTGGCGCGCACCGTTGCCGACCGCGAGCATCGCAATGACCGAGCCGACACCGATCACGATGCCGAGCAGGGTCAGCGCGGTGCGGAACAGGTTCGAGCGCAGCGCGCGCCCGCCGGCCCTCGCGGCCTCGACCCAGTCCAGCCACCGCGCGCCGGTCCGCGTCGACTTGCGCCGCCATGGCACGCCGGCCACCGGTTGCGGGCCGGGATCGCGCACCACCCGGCCGTCGCGGATCTCGATCACGCGCGGCGCGTGGGCGGCGACCTCCGCCGAGTGGGTGATGACGATGACCGTGTGGCCCTGGCGCGAGAGATCCTCGAGCAGCGCCAGCACCTCCACGCCGCTCTTGCTGTCGAGCGCGCCGGTAGGCTCGTCGGCCAGGATGATCTGGCCGCCGTTCATCAGCGCCCGCGCGATCGACACCCGCTGCTGCTGGCCGCCCGAGAGCTGCGTCGGCTTGTGCTCGAGCCGATCGCCCAGACCGAGGGTTGTCAGCAGGGCGCGAGCACGCTCGTGGCGTGCGGCGGGCGGCGTGCCGGCGTAGACGGCGGGCACCTCGACGTTCTCGGTGGCTGTCGCCGCGCCGATCAGGTTGTAGCTCTGGAACACGAAGCCGAAGGCCTCGCGGCGCAGTCGCGCCAGCTCGTCGCGCTCGAAGCTCGAGACGTCTTCGCCGAGGAATCGATAGGAGCCGGACGTCGGGCGATCGAGGCAGCCGAGAATGTTCATCAGGGTCGACTTGCCCGAGCCCGACGCGCCGACGATCGCGACGAACTCGCCGGGATAGATCGCCAGATCGATCCCGTGCAGCACCTCGACCGCCAGCTCGCCGGTTCGGTACGTCTTGGTAACGCCGCTCATCTCGATGAGCGGTGTGCCGTGGGGCGCCGCGGCACCTTGCGCGCTCATGACCGTGTCCTCTTCCCTCATCGTCGCCGTCGTGGGCATGGCCGTTACACCCGCGGCATCAACGGCCGGTTGCCGGTGGCCGGCCTCGCGGCCGGCACCGGGGCGGCCGAGCGCTGCCCCACGACGATCTGCTCGCCGGGCTCGAGGCCCGAGACGATCTGCGCCGTCACCCGGCTGGCGATGCCCACGCGCACGTCGCGATTCTCGATCGTTCCGTCGGCCTTCGCCACGCGCACCACCGCGGCGCCGTTGGCCAGGCTCGTGCGCGCATCGACGGCCGCGCTATCGGTCGCCCGCTCGCCGCGGCGGCGCTGGCCGGCTTTCACGCCGGCCGGGCGCAGCGCGCCGACCGGGACCAGCACGGCGTTCTTGGCCTCGGCGCTCACGAAGAACACCTGGGCGGTCATCTGCGTCATCAGCGCGCCGTCGCGGTTGTCGACGTCGAACAGCGCGTCGTAGAGCACCACGTTGTTCACCGTTTCCGGCGTGGGGTTGATCTGGCGCAGCTTGCCGTACCAGCGCTTGCTGGCGTTGCCGAGCGTCGTGAAGTAGACCGGCATGCCCGCCTTGAGGCTTGACACGTCCGCCTCGGAGACCTGCGACTGCACGGTCATCGTCGTGAGGTCCGCGATGCGGACGACGATCGGCGCCTGCTGGTTGGCATTCAGGGTCTGGCCCTGCTTGGCGCTCTGCGCGACCACCGTCCCGGACATCGGCGCATAGATCTTCGTGTAGCTGAGGTTCGCCTGATCGCCCCGCAGGGTGGACTGCGTCTGCTCGATCTGCGCCTTCAGAACCTCGATCTGCGCGCGCGCCGAGCCCAGCGCGGCCTCGGCCGTCTGCAGCGCGTCCTGCGTGGTCGCGTTGTCCTTCATGAGGTTCGCCTCGCGCTGCTGCTGCTGCTCGGCCAGAGTGAGCTGGGCCTGCTTGTCCTGCAGCTGGGCCTGCTGCGTGCGCAGCTGGGCCTGGTCGGCTTCGACCCGTGTCTGATAGACCGTCGGATCGATCTCGGCGATGAGCTGTCCGGCCTTCACGCGCGAGCCGATCTCGACGTGCAGCACCTTGAGCTGGCCCGACACCTGAGTGCCGACGTCGACGTAGTCGCGCGGCTGCAGGATGCCGGTCGCCGTCACGGTGTCCTCGAGGTCACCGCGCTGCACGGTCGCGATGCTGTACTGAGCCTCCGCCGTGCCGCGAGCCGCCCAGGCGTAGGCGCCGTAGATGCTCCCGGCGGTCAGCGCCAGCAGGGCGCCGAGCGCCGCCGCCCGGGTGCTGCGCCGCCGGGGCATCAGGCCCCGGACACGACCGAGAATGCTCTTTCGCATGTTCGTCGTCTCCCTCGCCGCCTGCGTGATCTCCATGCCTGCTCATGTGACGATCGAAAAGCGCACGAAATGAGGAAGAATCGAGGAAGTCCTGCGTCCACAATTCCTCCACAATTCCGGGCTACGATCCGGACTGTGAGCCTGGAGCGGTTCGACCGGCTGCACGTGAAGCTGTTCCTGGTGATCGCCGGCGCGATCGCCGGGCTCACTCTGGTGACCTACCTGGTCTTCACGTGGAGCTTCGAGCGCGGCTTCGTGCAGTATGTGACCCGCGCGGACGACGCGCGCCTGGAGCTCATGACGGACCGCCTCGCCGAGGTGTATGCGCGCGAGGGCGGCTTCACGGCGCTGGCCACCGACACCGGCCGCTGGATGGCGATGTCGCGAGACGCGCTGGGGCTGCCGTCCTCGGCCGAGGCCGGCCAGCGCCGCGAGCTGCCGCTGACGATCGACCCGCGCCTGCTGTTGTTCGACGCCGGCCACCGGCGGCTCATCGGCAGCCCCGACGCCGAGGCCCGGGCGGTGCTCAAGCCGATCGACACCAACGGCCCGATCGTGGGGTATCTCGGCTACGTGCCGCGCATCGAGCGCGTGCAGTCGCTCGAGCGCGTGTACCTGCGGCGCCAGCACCAGGCCTTCGCCGCGGTGGCGGTCGGCATGGTGCTGGCGGCGCTCGTGCTGGCGGCCGGGCTCGCATACTGGCTGACCCGGCGCGTGCGGGCGCTCGTGCGCGGCACGAACGCCCTCATCCGCGGCGACTACGCGGCGCGGGTGACGCCGCGCGGTCACGACGAGCTGGCGCGGCTGGCCCGCGACTTCAACACGCTCGCCGCCACCCTGGCCGCCAGCCAGGAGGCGCGCCGGGCGTGGGTCGCCGACATCTCCCACGAGCTGCGCACGCCGCTGGCCGTGCTGCGCGGCGAGATCGAGTCCCTGCAGGACGGCGTGCGAGCGCTCGACGACAACAGCGTCACCTCGCTGGCCAACGAGACCGCGCGGCTCACGCGGCTGGTCGAGGACCTGCACACGCTCTCGCTCTCCGACAGCGGCGCGCTCACGTATCATCGAGAGCCGGTGGATCTGGCCGACGTGCTGAGGGACGCGGTCGCCGGCTGGCGCCGCGAGGCGGAGGAGCGCGGCCTGACCCTCGCGATGAACCTGGAGGACCACACGATCGTGCTCGCCGATGAGACGCGGCTGGCCCAGGTGTTCGCGAACCTGATGCAGAACAGCCTGCGCTACACCGACGCGCCGGGCCGCATCGCGATCAGCCTCCGGCGCGAACGCGACCACGCCGTCATCGACTGGCAGGACAGTGCGCCCGGCGTCGCGGCCGAGGAGCTCCCGCGACTCACGGAGCGGCTGTATCGCGTGGACGCCTCGCGCAGTCGCGTCAGCGGCGGCGCCGGGCTCGGCCTGGCCATCGCCCGCGCCATCGTCGAGGGACACGGTGGCCGTCTCGTCACCGCCGCGAGCCCGCTCGGCGGGCTCGCGGTCCGGCTCGAGCTTCCGCGGTGGAGCGATCCCGCTCGTGGCTGAGAAGATCCTGGTCGTCGAGGACGAGGTGAAGCTGGCCGCGCTACTGCGCGACTACCTCGCCCAGGACGGCTTCGAGGTAAGCGTCCTGCATCGCGGCGACGAGGTGGAGCCGTGGGTGGGCACCCACGAGGTCGACCTGATTCTGCTCGACCTGATGCTTCCCGGCAAGAACGGGCTGGACGTGTGCAAGGCGCTGCGCGCGACGTCGCGCGAGGTGGCGATCATCATGGTCACCGCGCGCGTCGAAGAGATCGATCGCTTGCTCGGTCTGGAGCTCGGGGCCGACGACTACATCTGCAAACCGTTCAGCCCTCGAGAGGTCGTGGCCCGCGTGAAGGCGGTGCTGCGCCGCACGCGTCGCGGCGAGCGCCCCGCCGAGGACGGCGTGAAGCTCGACGAGGCGAGGCATCGCGCGACGATCGACGGCGCCGATCTCGACCTCACGGTTCTGGAGTTCCAGCTCCTGAAGGTACTGGCCGATCATCCCGGCCGGATCTACACGCGCGAGCAGCTCATGGACGCGATGTACCGCGACGAGCGGGTCGTCTCCGACCGCACCGTCGACAGTCACATCAAGAAGATCCGCCGGAAGATCTCCGCCGTGCTGCCCGATCGCGAGGTCGTGCACTCGGTCTACGGGCTCGGCTACAAGTACGAGTGGTAGCGTCGCGCGCCGCTCGCCGGCGACGCGGGATACCGGGCAGAGCCGCGCAGTCCTCTAGTGTGATCACCTGATTGCAGGGGTGCCGTATCGGCGCCATGCTCGAATGAGATGCCGGGCGCCGGCAACCTTTTCGTCTGGCAATGGCTGATTCGCGCGATCGCGATGGTCTCGCTCATCATGCTCACGGTCGCCGTCGGAACGCTCCACGGCCCCGCGCAGGGCGCAGTCGAGACGGGCGATGCGAGCCGCGGCAAGGAGCTGTTCGGCAAGCTGCCGTGCGCATCGTGCCACGACGTGACCAGACCGTGGCCCGGCGGCGACGTGTGCCCGAATCTCGGCAATATCGCGACCGAAGCCGCACGCATCGTGCGCCTGCCGCAATACCGTGGCAAGGCCAAAGACGCGGCTGGGTACATCCGCGAGTCGATCACCGATCCCAATGCCTACATCGTGCCGGGCCAGAACTATCGGACACCGGAGGGGCAGAGTGTGATGCCGAAGGACTTCGCCCAGACCTTGAATGCGAAAGACTTGAACGATGTCGTGGCCTTTTTGCTCACACGGAAATGACGCGAGTGCGAGACGTCCGACTAACTATGGAGGGAACCATGCAAGTCATCGGTAAGCGTACCTTTGCTCTCTTCGGCCTCCTTGCTGTCCTAGGCGTTGCGGCGGCCGTATCGGCTGCCGACTCGATGAAAGTGACGATGGCGCCGCAGTCTGGCTCCAGCGAGTCGGGCACGGCGACGCTCACGAAGGAAGGCGCCGACACGACGAAGGTCGTCGTCAACCTGTCCGGCGCCACCGGCCAGCAGCCTGCCCATATCCACAAGGGCACCTGCAGCAACCTGGATCCCAAGCCGACCTACCCGCTTTCGCCGGTCTCGAACGGCAAGTCGGAAACTGTCGTGAAAGCTTCGCTCGATGACCTGTCGAAGGGTGGCTACGCGATCAACGTCCACAAGTCGGCGCAGGACGTGAAGACCTACGTCTCCTGCGGCGAGATCGCCGCGAAGTAACGTTCAGCGCGAGACGCTCCGGGGCTTGGGGAGCGCGCGGCTCCCCGAGCCCCTTCTTTCCTTTGCGAAGCTGACGGCTCGGCGAGCTCGGGCGCCGCTCACGTGTTGGACGCCTCGAAGATGCTCTGAATGGACCTGTCCAGAAGAGCGTTGTACTCGGCGTCGGATTGCGTGACCGACAGCCCCTCGACCAGCGCCCGCGAGAAGCTCGCCACCACGCCGTGATTGCGGCGCAGGCGCCGGTTGCCTTCCTCTCGCGAATAGCCGCCGGACAGCGCGACCACCCTCACGACCCGCGGATGCTTGACGAGCTCGGCGTACAGATCGTCCTTCTCGGGCAGGGTGAGCTTCAGCATGACGAGCTGATCCGGCGCGAGCTCGTCGAGCTCCTCGAGAATGGCCGTCTTGAGCAGCTCTTCGGCCCTGCCCTTCTCCGGACAGTGAATATCGATTTCCGGCTCGATGATCGGCACGAGATCCGTGGGGATGATCTGCCGGGCGACCTCGAACTGCTGGCGCACGACGTCCTCGATACCGGCTTCGTTGGCCTGCTTGATGAACGAGCGCATCTTGGTGCCGAAGATCCGCTTCGCGACGGCGCGGTCGAGCAGGGCAGCCAGCTCCGGCATCGGCTTCAGCCGCTGGACGCCGTTCTTCTCCTCCGTCAGCCCCTTGTCCACCTTCAGAAACGGCACGATCCGCTTCACGTTCCACAGATAGTCCGCGGTCGGCTGCCCTTCGATGGTCCGGTCCATCGTGTTCTCGAACAGGATGGCGGCCAGGATCCGCTGCCCGGTGAAAGCCGGGCTCGTGATGATGCGCGTCCGCATCTCATGCACGAGCGTGAACATCTGCTCCTCGTTGGCCCATGCGCCATGCTT